>Ga0209829_10001622_pt1 | contig 18050 bp, 34 predicted proteins | sample C_140205_EF_Meta_FD_187311 | JGI IMG/M metagenome (GOLD analysis project Ga0209829, IMG submission 187311) | Freshwater microbial communities from Lake Croche, Canada to study carbon cycling - C_140205_EF_MetaG (SPAdes) (version 2) | ecosystem: Environmental > Aquatic > Freshwater > Lake...
TTTGAACAATTTAAAAAGAAATAAGATATGGAAAAAATTAAAACATTTGGAAGTTTATTTTTAGCAATGGTTAATTGTTTTACAATTGGATTGTATGCTGCGTCAGAATTTAAATATAATAACCCTATTGAAATACATAGATGGATTATGACAAGTATTTTTGGATTAGCATTTTTAGGTTATTTTTTAAAACAATTTAAAAAGAAATAAGATTATGAAATATACTAAAGAACAAGCAGAAAGATTAAAAAATAAAGCAATGGATGGTTACACAAGATATGACAGACCATTACCACAAATTACTATTAAAGATGGATTTTATATAATCGAAAGTAAAATAAATTTGCATTTAATTAAATAATTATTATATTTGCATAACAAACGACAAGTAAGGCGGTCGAACAAAATTAACAAATCCCGAATTATTAGAGTGCCTTACCTCTTTTAGTTCGGGTATTTATTTTAAAAAAAAATGGAAACATTATTAAAAATCATTGAAGAAAAAATGTTATTGATTGAGCAGTTACAAGCTAAATTAATGGAAGCAGAAAAAGAAATTGAATATCAACAAGAATTAAAATTTACTTATTACAAAAAATTAACTGAATTAGAATCAACTTTAAAAATTAATCAAGATGCCTAAAGTAACATTTTTAGAATTTTGCAAAGCAGTAAGAGGATATGACTTCTACTCAAAAAGAACAGGTTACCAAGTTTATAAATATCAAATGTATTGGAAGGGATTGAACCCAGTTGATTGTTTTGATATTTATGATAGTAAATTAATTATAAACGAAATTAGCAATGAGTAAAGATTTATTTATGATGTTACGTGAACAGGAAGTTCAAACATCAAACTTTCTACCAAATAAGAAAGAGATCCAATTTAGCAGTAAGAAGTTTATTACTGAAGTTTTAGAAGCAGGTGAAGTTGATAAATTTGAGTTACTTGCACAAGCCAAAAGAATAGGTGAAGCATTGGATGTTATTAATGCAGAACTGCTAAAAGTAATACCACAAGAAAACTTTGAAGCTTTTGGTTTAAAAGGTACATTCAGAAGTGGTGGTGAAACTATCAACTATTCAGAAGATGCGATTTACGCAACGATAAAAAAAGATTTAGATGATAGAGCAGAATTATTAAAATTGGCTCTTAAACAAGACATAATTGATGCGTATGGTAATGATGTACCTAAAGTTTCAACTACACCAAGAAAATCAAGTTTGGCTATATCATTTTAATTACTTATATTTACAAATCTTAAACAATTAAATATCTTATCTTATGAAACAAATTGCAACAGCTTTATTAAAAGCACAATCGGAAATGAGCAATCCAAAAAAAGGTGCTACAAATCCATTCTTCAAATCTAAATATGCGGACTTAAATGCAATTAGAGAAGCAGTAATTCCAATATTAAACTCAAATGGAATTAGTGTACTTCAGCCAATAGTTCACGTTGATAACAAAAACTTTGTTAAAACGATTTTACTTCACGAATCAGGCGAGTTAATGGAATCACTTACCGAAATTATTTACAATAAAGTAAACGATGCACAAGCACAGGGAAGTGGTATTAGTTATGCTCGTAGATATTCTCTACAATCATTTGTTTGCGTTGGTGCAGATGATGATGATGGGCAAAAAGCAGTACAGCCAAAACCAAACGCAACTACTGAAATATTAAAGAAAGCAAAAGATGGTGGTTTTTCATTGGTTCAAATTAAACAGAAATATAACACAACTACACAACAAGAACAAGAATTTATTAATCTTTAAATTAAATTAAAATGGGAGTTAAAACAAGTTATTACGGAAGCATTGATTTTAGCAAATTGTTAGAACAAGCAAAAGCAGGAAATAAAGCATTTACTAAAAATGAAAATGGTAAAATCTATTTGAATGTTAGATTATGGGTAAACGATGAATTGGATAAATTCGGAAACGTAGCATCGTTTCAATCTAATTTCAAAGGATCAACAAAGGAAGATAAATTTTACTTTGGGAACTTAAAAGAAAGTTTACCAGTAGAAGATGCAGTTGTAGCTGAAGATATAGTTGATGCTTCAGATTTACCTTTTTAATTAATATAATCCGCACTTAATTAAATTTAGGTGCGGTTTTATTTTTTTATATTAAATATTTTATTATATTTGCAAACGTAGAGTGGAAGCTACTAATAAAAAATATTACCAATGCCTTATTACTTGCGACTTCCACCGCTTGTAGTAGGGCATTAATTTTTAAATAATATGGCTGAAAACAAAAAATCATTTGTACTTTATTGTGATTTAATTAAAAGTATTGAACATTTAACTTTTGAAGAAAAAGGAATTTTATTTAATCATTTATTAGAATATGTAAATGATAAAAATCCAATATTAGAAGATAGATTAGTTCTTACTGCTTGGAAACCAATAGAGTTGCAATTAAAGCGTGATTTAATTAAATTTGAAGAAGTTAAATCAAAAAGAAGTGATGCTGGAAAGCGTTCAGCAGAATTAAGAGCATTAAAAAGTGATGAACAAAATATAACAAATTCAACAAATGTTGAAAGTGTTCAACAAATTTCAACAAATTCAACTGTAAATGATACTGATAATGTAAATGTTAATGTTAATGTAACAACTATAGAAATAATAACTTTTGATGATGCTGTTAATATTTGTTTATTTTCAGAACAATGGAAGGAAGATATTGAAAGGTTATATAAAATAGATAGAAATAAAATACATTTTGCATTACAAGAGTTTAAATTGCATTGTGGAACTACTGGAGATAATAAACCAAGAAGTTTAAATCAATTTAAAAAGCATTTTACAAATTGGGTTCGAGTAAAAAAACAATATCAAATAAAAACTGAAATAAAAGACAAATTATGAAAATTAAAGAATCTATTAACCGATTAAGTTATACAATAAGCAAACAGAATAAACCTAACACAACTGATGCTGATGCTTTAAATTCAATTATAGAATTTATAAACTTATCAAACAAAGAAGTTGTAAAAGAAAATGAGTTACTTGCTAAAATGTACTGCTTTGTTTTAACTGACTTTTTATTCTATTACAAGAATGTAAACTTTGCAAGTAAGCAAATAAACAAAGACATACTTTCAAAATCATTAGAATACCATTTAGAGTGCTTAAAAATTAATTTAGATACAAATGAACTAACAAGTTTTTTAGAGTCAGAAAATTGTCTTAATATTGATGCGTTTAAAGAATCTAACGAAACTTGGGAAATTGAAAATGTAAAAGCAAACTTTGAATTTAATTTTAACCTGGCAGTAAACACTTATAAAAACAAATAATTATGAAAATAAATTTAACACATAAAATTAACAACGATAAATATACAGAATATATTTATGAAGCATTTGATATACAAAATAAAGAAGAATCAAAAGTAATTGTAGAAGCTAATTTAGAACATTTACCAAAAGATTGGAATATTGGTGTTGTTTATGGTGGTTCTGGAACTGGTAAAACAACCATATTAAAAAATTATTTTAAAAAAGAAATGGATAAATCATATTTTGATAATTCAAAATCTTTAATAAGTAATTTTGATTGGTTAGAACCTAAAGAAGCTACTTTTTTATTATCTGCAATGGGTTTATCATCTGTTCCAACTTGGTTAAGACCATTTAATACATTATCAAATGATGAACAATATAGAGCAAATCTTGCATATATTGTAGGAAGTGCATCAGAAAACGAAGTAATATTAATTGATGAATATACTTCTGTAGTAGATAGAGATGTTGCAAAAGCTATGAGTAATGCATTACAAAAATATATTAGACGAACTAATAAGAAAATAGTACTTGCAAGTTGTCATTTTGATATTATGGAATGGTTACAACCTGATTGGATTTATTCACCATCTAAAGGGCGTCTTGAGATAGCGCCATCACTTCGGCAACCAAAAATTGAACTTCAGATTGTTCGATGTAGATATGAAACTTGGAGTTTATTCAAACAACATCATTATTTAACAGAAGATTTAAATAAAGCAGCAAATAATTATATTGTTTTATGGAATGATAAACCAATTTGTTTTATAGGTATATTACCATTTCCTGGTGTCGGTGATGAAAAAACAAGAAGAATAAGTAGAATAGTTGTTTTACCTGATTTTCAAGGTTTAGGATTAGGTAAAAATATATTAAATTATATTTCTTCTTTATATGCAAAAGAAAAAAGTACAATGTATATTAGAACAATGTCGCCTGCTTTAGGTTTAGCTTTAGCAAAAGATAAAAATTGGATTGCTACTTCTTCAAATTTAAAAATTCCTGGTCAAGATACAAGTGGAAGAAAAATAATTGAAAGACCAAGTTATAGTTATAAATTTGTTGGAGAAAGTTCAAATGATGATACTTCTATAATTAAGTTTAAAACTGAAATTTATAGAGATGTTGCACAAAATCAAATATCAATGTTTTAATTATTAATAATGTTTGAAAAAATTATAATATCTGAAAAACCTGAAATAATTTCAAATGAAGTTGATTTTAGTAAAATGTTTAAAGAAGCATTAATAGATGCTTCTGAAGAAATAAAACCACAACCGATAGCTTTATCAATAGGAACTACAGAATATAAAGGAAATCATTATCCTACACCATTTGGTAGTTATGGTGATTTCAGTTGTATTGTTGGAGCTTCTAAATCAAAGAAAACATTTTTTAAATCAATGATTGAAGCAAGTTATTTAGGTGGAAATTCAAATAGCTATACACCAAGTATTAAAGGACACGATACAAAAGATAAATTTGTAATTTCATTTGATACAGAGCAATCATCTTTTCACACACAAAGAGTTCAACGCAGAGTATTAGAAATGTACGGAAGTAAATCGGATCAATACAAAACATTTTCACTTCGACAATATTCACCTAAAGAACGATTTGATTTTATTGATTGGGTAGTTTTTGAAAGTGAATTTAAAAATAATATTGGTTTAATGTCGATTGATGGTTATGTAGATTTAGTAACCGATTTCAATAGTTTGGAACAAGCTACAGGATTAACTGAAAAGTTACTACAATGGACTGCAAAAGGAATGATGCACTGCACTGGAATATTACACAAGAATTTTGGAACTGCAAAGCCAGTAGGTCACGTTGGAAGTAGTGTATTAAAAAAAGCAGAAACAGTTGTATTTATTTCAACAGATAATGATATTACACTTGCTAAATGCGAATATAGTCGTAATATTGCATTTAATGATATTACTTTTAAAATTGGTAATGATTGGTTACCAAGAGAAGATTTGCCACAAATTGAATCAAATAATTGGTTATGAAAAAATTGTATATATGTATGGTATCTGGTGGAAGAACTTCTTTTTTAATGGCAAAACATTTAAAAGAAAATCCTGATAAATATAAAAATGTAATTTATGTTTTTTTAAACACAGGAAAGGAACTTGAAAAAACTTTACAATTTGTAGATAAATGTGATAAAGAATGGAATTTGAATATAATTTGGTTAGAAGCATCAATAAATAATGAAAAAGGAAAAGGTACTTCTTATAAAATAGTTGATTTTAATTCTGCATCAAGAAAAGGTGAACCATTTGAAGCAATGTTAAATAAATATCCTTTACCAAATAATATGGCTTCAAATTGCACAAGAGAATTAAAACAAAGACCTATTGAATCTTATATTAAAAATAATTTTAAAGATTATGAAGTAATTAGAGCAATAGGAATAAGAGCAGATGAAGCACATAGAAAAAGTATACACGCAAAAGATGAAAATATAATTTATCCTTTATGTGATGAATTACCAGTTAATCAAAAAATGGTAAGAATATTTTGGGAAAAGCAAACTTTTGATTTAGGATTAAAAGATTATGAGGGTAATTGTGATTTATGTTTTAAAAAATCTTTAAAGAAAAGATTAACAATTATTAAAGAAAATCCTAATTTAGCTGATTGGTGGTTAGATATGGAAAATAAATATAGTTCTGAAGATATACCAAGATTTGATTTAAGAACAAATAAAAGTATTGAACAATTAATTGAAATTGCAAAAAGACCGTTTACAAAAGCAGAAGATTTACACGAATTATCAAAACAACAATGTGATTTATTTGATTATGAAACTGATTGTTTTTGTAAAGCTACTTAATTATGAAAATTCAAATTAAATCTTTAGTTCAAAATGGAATATTAAAGCGTAACAGAACTTTAATTATTGATACAATAAATTCATTTGAGGGTAAAGAAATTTTAATTACATTTGAAAAACCAAAAAATAAACGAAGCAATCAACAAAATAATTATCTTTGGGCAGTGCTTTATCCAATTACGCAACAAGCAATTAAGAATGAATGGGGTGAAGTTTGGAATATTGAAAAAGTACACGAATTTTATAAAATACAATTTAACGTAATTGAAAAGGTAAATGAAGATACAGGACAAATAATTAAATTACCAAAGTCAACTACAGAAAATACAACAACGCAACAAGAAGAATATCATTTACAAATTAGAGAATTTTTACAAGAATGGTTTAATATAACTGCTCCTATGCCAAATCAGGAAATAACTTTAGAATTATGATGCAAAAAGAAAAACCTTGCAAAGGTATTAATAAAGCAAGAATGGTTAAAGGTTGTGGAAAATTAACTTTGTACCGGACATTTGGTTTATGTGCATCCTGTTTATCTGATTTTCTATTCAACTCTGATGCTGGTAAAGTTATATTTAATAAAATTAACTTAAAAGTTAAATCAGATAAAGACAAAGCATTTAAAAGCGATTTAAGAGCAAAACTTAAAACAATAGGTGAATATAAGGCAGAAGCAAGAAAATCATTTCAAAAGTGGATTAGATTACGTGATAGCGATAAAAATTGTATAAGTTGTAATAGTTCAACAGCAGATGTTTTCGATGGTGGACATTTTTACAAAGCAGAAGTTTACTCCGGATTAATATTTAATGAGAATAACTGTCACAAACAATGCAGAAAATGTAATAGATTTATGAATGGTAATGAATTGAACTTTAGAAAAGGTTTGATTGCAAGATATGGAATTGATTACGTTACTAATTTAGATAACATTTGCGACATTAACAGAGTTAAAAAATATACTAAAGAAGAACTAATTGCTAAAAAACTTCAATACGATATTAAAATAAAAGAATATGGAAAGTAAAATGTTTTTAGATGAGTTTACTGGTGAGCATTACAAAACAGATAAGATTGATGTAATTGATTTCTGCAAGTTGTATGACTTAAATTTTAATGAAGGAAATGTAATAAAATACGTTTCAAGAGCAAGAAGAAAAGGAACGCATATTCAGGATTTAAAAAAAGCTATTGATTACTTACAACGTGAACTTAAACATTTAGAAGATGGCGAAAAGTAATACATTTGCATTAGCATCAGAAACTAAATTAAAATTAGTTGCAACACATAAGAAAACTTTTACTACTTTTGAAAAGGAAATTACTTATAGTGAATGGATTAACTTTAAAAAAAATAAAGATTATTATTATTTAACATATCAAATATGAAATACTTATTATTGTTAGCAGCTTATGAATTTATAAGAAGTAAATTAATATGGTTATGGTATTACTTAATTAAAAAAGGAAGCAAATGAAACTAAAAGATAAAGCAAAAGAGTTAGTTGATAGATATAATGAATTATTTACATATCCGACACAAAAAGATAAAAAATGTGAATTAATAGCATTTGAGTTGCATTTGGAAAAATTAGCTAAAATGAAATTAATATTTTCGGATAGAGAAATTCATTATAAATATTGGCAAGAAGTTAAACAAGAAATAGAAAAATTATAATGGCAGATATATCAATGTGTACAAATCAATTTTGCAAATCTAAAGATTATTGTTATACATTTACTGCAACACCAAATAAGTTTAGACAAGCATACGCAGATTTTACTTGTGAGGATGATGAAATAAATTGCTCCTACTTTTGGAGTAATGGTATTGACTCTATCAAATGTAAATTAGGCGGAGTTAAACGTGATGGCGAAATATGTAATTTAGATTACTGTAGCTATCCTAAATGCATCCAGGATAGTTACTGCCTTAAATGTCACCAAACTGATGGAATACATAAAATGGGATGCTCAACAAGAAAAATAATATGAATCCAAACGAAAAAGCAAGGGATTTAATTACTAAATTTAATCACGAATATGATGCAGATAAAAAGGAATATATTTTGTACCAGGATGTTGCAGAGAGCATACGTTGCGCTTTAATAGTTGTTGAAGAAGTCAGAACATTTCATAACAATTTATTTTATGCTTCTAAAAACAGTATATTTGATATTTATTTGGATAAAGTAAAAGACGAAATTGAAAAATATGAAAATACAAAGATTTAAACCTATCGTAAGAATAAAAAGAGTAATGAATTTTTACTACATTCGTGGAATTAATTCAGAGCGAATTAACAATTTATATAAAAAAATATTAACAAGAGAGCAAGTAAAATGCCAAAACCAGGAACAATAAATAACCCTTTAGGAAAAGGAGGATTTGCAGAAAACCCACAAAATAGATCCCGAGGAACTTGGAGTAAAGATACTTCAATTAGCTATTGGTATAATTATTTAATTAGATTAGATATAGAAGCTTTTAGAGACTTTCAACCTGGAACAATGGCTCAAGAGTTAGCTTATGCTGCTGTTTTAGAAGCTAAAGAGGAATTAGCATATTTAAAAGAAGTAACAGACAGAACAGAAGGCAAAGCATCACAAGCAATAGATGTTACTTCGGATGGAAACGAATTAAAGCAAACTATTATTAAGTGGGGCGATAACGAAGTTAAAGTTTAATGGAGTTAACACCAAAGCAAAGTGAAGCAATGGCAATGCTCCAATCGGAGCAATACAACTTTATTTTGTATGGTGGCGCAATTAGAGGCGGAAAATCTGTTTGGGGTTTATCCGCTTTGCTTATTATGTGTGAGGTATTTCCAAACTCCAGGTGGTGCGTTATTCGGGAGGATATGGAAAAGATACGAACTACAACAATACCTTCGTTTCGTAAGATTGAGCCAAGCGGAACCGTTAGGCAATCACCTTATGAATATCACCATCCTAATGGATCAGTTATATTATTTAAATCCGAAAACTACTCACAGGATAAAGACCTTGACTGGATGAAAGGATTGGAGGTAAACGGCTTTTTATTTGAGGAAATTAACGAATGCCAACAGCAGACATTTTATAAGGCATTTGAACGAGCAGGCAGTTGGATCATTAAAGACAGCATACAACCCAAGCCAGTTATATTGGCAACTTGCAACCCTACATTTGGATGGGTTAAAACTTTAATATATGACCGTTGGAAAAATCAAACTTTACCTAATGAATGGGTTTATATTCCCGCAAAGATAACAGACAACCCTTATTTGCCACAGGCATACCTTGACAACCTTAAAAATTTACCAACGTTTGAGTATATGGTGTTTGTAGAGGGAAATTGGGACATACAACTTAAGACAGGAGGCGAGTTTTATAAATGTTTTGAAATTGAGCAGCACGTTAAGCATACAAACTATAACCCGGCATTGCCTTTGCATATTTCCTGGGATGATAACGTTAACCCTTATTTACCTTGTGGTATATTCCAAATTGAAGGTAAGGAGTTACAAATGATTGATGAGATAAGTGGGGTATCACCAAACAACACAGTTAAGGCGGTATGTAATGAGATTATTCGTAAATACCAGGGACACGAAAGCGGAATGTTTGTGTATGGTGATGCTACAGCCAACAAATCAGATACTAAATTGGAACACGGTTATAACTTTTATAGGTTAATATTAGACAACTTGGCGCAATTTAAACCAAGAAACAGAGTGCAAGCGAGCAATCCTAGTGTTGTGATGAGAGGTAACTTTATTAATACTATCTTTGAGAAGAATTTTGATGGCATTAGAGTTATAATAGGTGAAAACTGCAAGACTGCAATAAGTGATTTTGTAGCTTTAAAGGAAGCAAGCGATGGGACAAAGTTGAAGGAAATGGCCACAAATCCACAGACAGGAGCCAGGTATCAAAAAGTTGGGCATTATTCAGATTTATTTGATTACATTTGTTGCACTGCTTTTAGTGTTGAATTTCAAAATTATCAACGAGGAAGTAAAAGTCTAGGAATTTCAATAGGTAGAAACAAATCAAAATCGGGATATTAAAATATGTACTACATAGTAAATAAAAAAACGGGGCAGATTGCTAATTTTGTGAAAGTTAAAGAAGCTGCTAGGTATATGAAAGATTTAAAACAAGATTTTTCAGCAGTTACCAAAGATGAAACCATAGAACTTTGTAATATATTTGCAAGGTATAAGAATAAAATAAGCATCGATTATGAGTTACCTAAATAATAAAGATTTTCTTTTATTGATACAGGATGTTAACCTGCAACAAATAATCAATGAAAATGAGGCAATCAGACAACAGGCCGAACTAACAGCGATTGGTGAGGCACGTTCCTATTTAATTCAAAAGTATTTATTTGATGAGGAGTTGGCTAAAACAGGAACCGCAAGAGATCCGCAACTATTAAACTACATTATTGATATTGCTTTATATCACTTACATAGCAGAATTGCTCCTCGAAACATTCCAGAACTACGCATAACTCGTTACGAGAATGCAATAGCTTGGCTTAAAATGTGCGCTCTTGGTGAGGTAACTCCTAAATTAACAGTACAGCCAACAACAGGTCGATTTATTCAATGGGGTAGTAACGAAAAAAACACAAACATTTACTAAATGGCATCAATTAAAAATATACTACCAAAAGGTTTTCTTTGGTTTGGGCAACCAAATGTACCGAACATCTTAAGCAGCGAAGAAGCTAAATCGCATTTATCAAAAACAACACTTCCGATAAGATTAGCACGTATAAAGCAAGATACCCTATCTTGGCGAACAGCTTGTGAAGAAGCAGAGAGACCTTTTAACCCTTTCAGAGTTAGAATGCAACAAATCTACATCGATACAATTTTAGACGGTCACGTTAAAGCTTGTGTTGAACGTAGAAAGGATTTGACAATGTTAAGAGATTGGCAAATTGTAAATGCCAAAGGTGAGGTTAACGATGATGTTGCAAAGCTTATAGATAAACCCTGGTTTAATCGTTTTATATCACATTCACTTGATACTTTATTTTATGGTTATTCTCTAATAGAGTTAGGGGATTGTATGAATAATGAATTTAAAGATTTGAAAGTTACAAAACGTTGGTACGTTTCACCGGATCGTTATGTAGTTTCTAATATGGCTTACAACTTAAGCGGTACACCATTTAAGGATGAACCTTGGAGCGATTGGCACGTTTACTTAAGTACTCCAAATGATATTGGTACAAGTGATAGCGGATATGGTTTGTTTTATGAGGTGGCTATTTATCAAATATTTTTAAGAAACATTTTAGGTTATAATGGTGACTTTTTAGAGTTATTCGGCCAACCTATTAGAGTAGGAAAAACCAACAAAACAGAATTAGTAGAGCGTGAGAATTTTGCAGCTGCTTTAGAGAATATGGGTAGCGCAGGTTGGGTGCTTATGGATGCAATTGATGACCAAATTGAACTTATTGAAAGCGGTAACGTTGGTAGTTCTTGGCAAGCTTATAGCAACTTTGAAAAAAGATTGCAAGGTTTAATATCAAAGCTTATTTTAGGACACGCTGATGCGTTAGATAGTACAGCGGGTAAACTAGGAGCAACACAGGGAAAAGAAAGTCCTAGCGAGCAAGCAATGGAAGACAAGCAGTCAAAGGATGGTGTATTTATAATGGATGTTATAAATTCAGAGTTATTCCCTAGATTGCGTAAATTTGGTTTTAATATACCGGATGATTGTTTATTTGAATTTAAAAACGATAGCGAGGTACACGAACATAACGACAGAGTTATAAGCCAGGCGGTTGAAATTAAAAAGGCAGGTTTACAAATGTCAAAAGATTATTTTGAGGAGCAAACAGGAATAAAATTATTTGATTTGCCTCTAGGAACATCAAGTCCCGATGTTATACAAAGCGCACCAACAACAGATATTAAAGCTAAATTAAAAAACTTATATAAATAATGAAACCAAATACTTTAAATCAAAATACAATCGACGCATTATTAGTGCGATTAAAAGATGAATTCACCGCATATTATTTTTATCGTTCAGCATCTAATTGGTGCAACAATGTAGGGTATAAAAGAGCAGGTGAGTTTTTTGCTAATGAAAGTGCTGATGAATTAGTACACGCAAAGAAAATCGAAAACTTTTTAGTTGATTGGAATGTAGATGTAACTTTGCCTATTATTCAAACTCCGCAAAGTGTTTTTTTAAATTTAGTTGATGTAATAGAAAAAGCGTATCAATTAGAATATAACCTTTATTTAGGTTATGATTTTACAAGTGATGAAATTATAAGCAGAAAAGAGCATAACACATACGGATTTTTACAATTCTTTAGAGATGTACAATTGGAATCGGTAGCAGCTTATAGCGATATGTTAAATTTATTAGATGGTGTTGATATTAGAGATAAGGCGAAATTATTGTTATTAGATGAGCATTTATTCGGAGAAGAATAATGAAGTACACCGAAAAGCAAATTAACAATCTATTGGAAGGCATCTACGCAGGTGATATTGATGTGGATAGTCTTCCTTTAGACTTGTATCAAGCTATTTCAAGATTTTTAGCTGGAGGCCTCGGCAAAATTGAGGGAACCATAAGCAAATCAATGTTAGCAGAGCTTACATCTAATTTGCAAATATTTTCGGGATGCAAAGTTTACCATAGTGTAAGGGAAATGTCTTTAATTAAAGATAATAAAGATATTAAAACCTTTAGCGAATTTAAAAAAGAGGCAGAGCAAACGTTTGACCAATATTACAAACAATGGGCGCAGGCGGAATACAACACTACAATAGGACAGGCGCAAATGGTTGAGCGTTGGGAGCAAATAGAAAAGCAAAAGGAAGCATTGCCTTTTTTAAAATATAGTGCGGTTATAGATACTCAAACGAGTGATATTTGTTTACCTTTGGATGGTATTTGTTTACCGGTATCGGATAGCTTTTGGGATAGCAACACACCGCTAAATCATTTTAATTGCAGATGCACAATTGAGCAATTGGATGAGTTTGATGCAGTACTTACAGAGCAAACAAAGGCCGATGAAGTAAGTAAAGAAATGAGCGACAAAAGGGATGAGTTGTTTAACAGCAATCCATATAGAGATAAGGCAATTTTTAATGAAACGCATCCTTACTTTGATATTTCAAAAGAGGGATTTAATGCAGTTGAAAAATTAATGGAAGATGGCGAATAAGTTTAACTTTGGGAAAATATCAGCTAAATTTAAAAGTTTAGATTTATCATTGCTTATGGCCAATACTGCAAAGAATGATTTTTTAGATAATTTTAGAAAAGAAAGTTTTGAAGGTAAAGCTTGGCAAAAACGTAAAAGCGATAAACAAGCGGGTAGAAAACTATTAGTAAAAACAGGTCGATTGAGACGTGATGTTTCAAACTCTGTAAGCGAGGGACATAAGAATAGCAATTTAAGTTATACTTTGGTAGTAAACAATCCTTATGCTTCATATAATAACGAGGGAACTTATAAGTTACCAAAAAGACAATTTGTTGGAATGACTCCAGAGCTTAATAAAAAGCTTCTATTAAAAATTAATCAAAAAATAATGAAAATATGGGCGATATAATTCAACAAATAATAAACCAATTAAAATTAATTACAGATTTAAAATTTGTTACTATTTGGAATAATCAATTTCAATATATGGCAGATGGCTCGTTATATTCGTTCCCAATGCCTTGCGCTTTTGTAGAAGTACAAACAAACAATTTACAATCAATAGGAGGTTATGTACAAGGATCAGATATTGATGTAACAATTCACATAGGCCAAGATTTTTATAATGGATCTAATATTGATGAGAATTTTAATATATTTATTTTGCGTGATTTAGTAGTTAAATCATTATCACATTTTAAATCTACAAAAAGTAGTATATTTGTCAAAGTTAGTGAGGAGCAAGATTTTGAGCATTCAAACGTTTATCATTATAAAGTTACATTCAAGACTCAATGGATTGATGAGACTGCTAAACCGCTAGAATATTACACAACAGGAACAACTAATTTAGAAATAGACAATGGCTAGAACAATAGAACAAATCCAGGCGAGCATTATCGCAAACATACAAGCGACACCCGAATTAGCACAAGCAAACAGCACAAGCACACGAGCAATATGGAGGTTATTTTCTTACGTTGTTGCTGTTAGTATTTTATTATTAGAGCAAATAATTGATGTGTTTAAATCAGATAACGAAACTTATATTGGGCAAGCAATACCAAACACAGCATCCTGGTTAACTAAAAAGATTTTTGAATTTCAATATTCGGCTACAAACCCACAAATTGTACAGCTTACAAATTTAATTCCATCATACACCGTTGTTGATACATCTTTGCAAATTATAACTCGATGTTCGGTAGTTACAACCATATCCAACAATGTAACTGTTAAGGTTGCAAAAAGCAATCCTCCGGTAGCTTTAACAAGTGGGGAACTTGGAGCATTGCAAGGATATGTTAACGCAATTGGAGTAGCAGGAATTCAATACAATTGTGTTTCACAAGATGCAGACAGAGTTTATATAAATGCTGATATTTATTATAACGGTCAATATAGTTCAACAATTAAAGGAACTGTTATAAATGCCATTAATACATATTTGGCGAGCATATCGTTTAACGGACAATTGAAAGTTTCAGATTTAGAAATAATAATTAGAAACATTACCGGAGTAAATGATGTTTTAATAAGTGATGTAAAAGCTAGAAACAGCACTACAACTTTTGCAAATGGAACTTATTTAATACAAAACAAAACAACCATAGGTCGTATATTCTCAACGATTGCAGGTTATATTATAGCAGAAGACACAGCGGGTTATACATTTAACGACTCTTTAAACTTTATATCAAATGTATAGTGTTGATTTTTTACAGAAGGTAGTTGAAACATTGGTTCCAGATAAAAGGCAACCTAAAATAATAGCTTTTCTTCAACAAATGGCTAAAGAGGTAAGCCAAAACAACACGCAGTTAACAAGTATTTATAAAACTTTTCAAACTACTACTGCGTGGTCAAGTGGTAGTTATTTAAGAAATACGGCTGTAAGATATGGTAAAGCAATTTATGTAGCTGCTGAAAATACAACTGATGAGCCAAGTTTTACTAATGCTTGGATAATGGTATCGCCTAACTTTATGGGTAACGATTTTAGGTTGGCTATTCGTGGTGAAAAATTAGTTTTGGAATATGCTTTAAATACTTGGTTTAATACTACATTTAGACAATTGCCAGCAGTAAGTGATATTTATTTAACCACAAATGCAATAGGCAACAATGTTTTTAAAAGTGGTGCAAATGAATTTCAAAGTTCAAAAGTTTATACAAATATTTCAAATGATTTAGTTATAAATTATTACATATTTGTGGATCAATATAATTTAACAATTAAAATTCCAATAGCTGTATTTAATGCATTGGGAACAAGTGACATCATTAGAACTTCTATTGTTAGAAGCTTTGCAGATTTATACATTAGCGCAGGAATTAACTATAACATAATAACTTATTAATAATGAAAATTTTAGACACTACGTCAATTAGTACATCAAACGCAATGCCTATAAAATCGGGAACATTGCAATTTTTACAAGATGCATCAAAAGAAGCAATGGCAGCTCTTGTTACAAATTTAATACCAAACCCGGATGTAAATACAATTTATAGAATTTCGGGTTGTTTAAATTCAACCGTTGCGCCAATACATACATTGTCGGCAGGAGTTTTATTTTACAATGGGGAAATTTTTAATTTTGATGGAGCAACATTTACTTTAACAGGTTTACAAAAAGCATACGCTAGAATTGCAACAACACAATTTACAACAAATGCTGATCCAGTACAATTTACTGATGGTGTTAGTAGAAACGTTCACAACATCAGAAAAATTGTAATTGAAAACACAACGACTTCTTCGGGATTGCCAGAATTTAAAGATTTCATTACTCTTAACAGTTGGTTAAAAGGTGATACAAAAGAAATCGTTTGTGATAGTACCTATTTGGCAAACAATTTTACTAGTACAGGAGCAACCGCAGGTTTAGGAATTGGTGAGCGAGCAGGTTGGGCAATAATGAACGGTAACAATGGAACTCCAAATGATGCAGGTTTAACCGTTATTGCTTACGGAACAGGATACACAACACTTGAAGCAACCGGTGGTAGTAAAGATGCGGTTGTAGTTAGTCACACACATAGTATTACATTAGGTGGTGTTGAAACAGAATCGGGGCAAGTTGGAGTTGGTGGAACTTCTCAACCTGCAACAGGAACAACCCAAACCGCAGGAGTTAGCGGAGTTGACAAAAATATGCAACCTTATGTAGTTCGTTTAAGAATTATGAAACTTTACTAAAATGAAAAATCAAACCTTGCAGCGTAGAGTAACAGCATATCCTTTGCCAAATACTCACAGAAAATTAATGTTATTAGCAGAACGACAAGGCCGAAGTGTTAGTAGCATTATATCGGAAGCATTGCAAGAATATGTAAATAAAGAAAAGCCACTAAAATAGTGGCTTTTTCAATAGTTTAACTTTAAAAAAGTTATACGTATAGGCGCATACAAATATAATAAATAAAAATAGATAACGTACTTTATAACCATTATTTAGAATTAATATAAATTTGTTGTATGATATATTGTGTAGACGAAACGTTAGACGAGCCAATTATGTTAATTAATTCTCACATCGGATTTGATGATGAGGATGGAATGGGGATTGATGGTAATTTATTTCAAAAGGAATTACTGTATTTGGATACTCTAGGTAAAAAGAGAATTCAAATTTGGATAAACTCTATTGGCGGTGTTGTTTTGGATGGTTATAGTATTGGATCAACAATATTAAAAACTAAAACACCAGTTGATACTTACAATGTAGGAATTGCAGCAAGTATAGCAGGAGCGATTTTTATGTGTGGGCGAAACAGAGTAATGATGGATTTTGCACAATTTATGATGCATCCTGTTTCGGGATCAGATGATAAAAAGAGTTATAAATCTTTTATGGATAGCATTTCAACTTTGTTAAGTGCTAAATCAAATATGACTCAAGAGGAGGTTAATCAATTAATGACAGATACAACCTGGTTAAATGCAGAGCAATGTTTGGAAAAAGGTATTTGTACAGAAATTGAAAAAACTGCAAGCGTAAATAAAAAACGGCTAACAACAGCCAATATCGATAACTTTCTTCGGGAAGCTAATTTAATCACTAATAAATTTTTAAAAACAAAAAACAAAAAGAGTATGTTAAAAGTAACAAACAAACTTGGATTGAATGAAGATGCAAACGAAGAAAGCATATTGAAAGCAATCCAGGAAATGGAAAACAAAGCAATGACTGCAAAAGAAAAAATGCAAGCAGAAATGGATGCTTTAAAAGAAAAAATGGAAGCAGATAACAAAGCATTCGAAGAATTGAAAGCTAAATTTGATGCAACTAAAGATGATGCTTGCAAAAATATGGTAACAGAATTTGCAAAGATTGGAAAAATTGCTAACGATGAGGCAATTATCAACAAATGGACTGCGTTAGCATCTAACGACTTTGATGGAACAAAAGAACTTTTAGAAAGTTTGCCAGTTAACAAAGTAGCTAACAAAATTGAAACTTCAAACGCTCAAGTTAAAGAACCACAAGTTGGTGATTATATGAGCGAATTATTAAAAAAATTCTCTAACAAAAAATAATTAAATTATGTCTTTAGTATTATCAACAGCGAATTATACGCAATTTGAAAAGGACTTCTTCATTACAGAAGCAGTTATCGGACTTGACACCGTGAACAAAGGTCTTATGTATGTAGCAACAGGAGTAAAGAATGACCAGTACGCTTTTCCTGTATTAAGCGCAGCACCAAAATTACAA
>Ga0209829_10001623_pt1 | contig 18041 bp, 18 predicted proteins | sample C_140205_EF_Meta_FD_187311 | JGI IMG/M metagenome (GOLD analysis project Ga0209829, IMG submission 187311) | Freshwater microbial communities from Lake Croche, Canada to study carbon cycling - C_140205_EF_MetaG (SPAdes) (version 2) | ecosystem: Environmental > Aquatic > Freshwater > Lake...
ACGTAGCGAGGAAGTAATGCATTTAATACCTCGCCGGCATTAGGTTCGAATTCATACATTGGCAGCAAACCAGCTGGTGCTGCAGATTCCACAACCTCAAGGGGCAACATTCTTTTTGCATCTGGAGTTTGGGTAATCATCGATTTAAATTCTGTGTAAATAATATGTAATTCATCTACGCCATTTGGATCGGTTTGCGCATCTGCAATAAAGGCTGCGATCAATGAATCTGAAACCTCTTTTGCATGTGCATAGGTTGGGTTATCAGAAAAACCTGACCAGGAATTAGTAATTTTGCGGTTACGGAATTTATAGAAGTTAATTCCCTTGCGACCCACTAAATAAGGATTTACTTCCAAGCCACGTGATTGCAGAAGTGCGATTAATTGATCGCCCTCTTTAATCGCCGCATTTGAATATGCACCAGCCATACCGCGATCTGCAGTAATAATTAAAACTGCAGCGCGCATTGGATTAGCAGACTCAGTTGTTAATGGGTGGTTGGTACTAGATAAAGATGCAACAGCAGAGACAGCACGGGTTAACTCGTTGGCGTAAGGAGATGAAGCGGCAACCTTTTGTTGCGCTTTCACAATGCGTGAAGCAGAGATTAGCTCCATCGCCTTTGTGATCTTCTTAGTCGCCTTTACCGACCGCATACGGCGGCGGTAAATACGAAGTTGGGCACCCATTTGTTTGCTCTCTTATCTCTCTTTAATTTATTTCTTTACCGCAGGAACTTGGCGGGTAATTTGCTCATTATCTTCACCAGATAATGCATCAGCCTTTTTCTCATTTACGGCTGGTGCAACTGATGGTTTGAATTGAGTTTTAAATGTGGCAATCGCTTCTTCAAGGGCAGCAACTGTGTCATCACTTAATTCACGAGTAGATGAGATTGCATCATTGATTGCTTTGCGCTCACGTGCAATGAAATCTAAGAACTCAGATTCGAAGCGACGAATATCTGGAACTGGAATTGAATCCATCTTGCCAGTTGTTCCCGCCCAAATTGATGCTACCTGGCGCTCTACTGAGAATGGTGAGTACTGACCTTGCTTTAACAATTCAACCATTCGCGCACCGCGCTCCAGCTGTGCCTTTGATGCAGCATCTAGATCTGAACCAAAAGCAGCGAATGCTTCAAGTTCACGGAACTGTGCAAGATCAAGACGCAGACGTCCAGCAATCTTCTTCATCGCCTTTGTTTGTGCAGATCCACCAACGCGAGATACTGAAATACCTACGTTGATCGCAGGACGAACACCTGCGTTAAATAGATCTGTTTCTAAGAAACACTGACCATCGGTAATTGAAATAACGTTGGTCGGAATAAATGCAGATACGTCATTACCCTTTGTTTCGATAATTGGTAGGCCTGTCATAGAACCGCCACCTAATTCATCAGATAACTTGGCACAACGCTCTAGCAAACGTGAGTGTAAATAAAACACATCGCCTGGGTAAGCTTCGCGACCTGGTGGACGGCGTAGCAATAGCGATACTGAACGATAAGCCTCAGCTTGCTTTGATAGATCATCAAAAATAATTAATACATGTTGTCCGTTGTACATCCAGTGCTGACCAATTGCAGAACCGGTGTATGGAGCTAAGTATTTGAAACCTGCTGGATCAGATGCAGGAGCGGCAACAATTGTTGTGTACGCCATTGCGCCAGCTGCTTCTAATGCACCTTTAACTGAAGCAATTGTTGATCCCTTTTGGCCAATCGCAACATAGATACATTTAACCTGCTTCTTTGGATCTCCAGTCTTCCAGTTTTCTAATTGGTTGATGATGGTGTCAATTGCAATTGCAGTCTTACCAGTCTGGCGATCACCAATAATTAATTGCCTTTGTCCACGACCAATTGCGGTCATTGAGTCAATTGCTTTAATACCTGTTTGCATTGGCTCTTTAACTGGTTGGCGTTGCACAACTGTTGGTGCCTGAAGTTCAAGTGCACGAGTCGTTTCAGCTTTGATTTCACCTTTGCCATCAATTGGACGACCAAGTGCATCAACTACGCGACCAAGGAATCCATCGCCAACTGGAACAGAGAGAATTTCTCCAGTGCGGCGAACAGTTGTTCCTTCTTCAATTCCGGTGAACTCACCCAAAATAACGACACCGATTTCGCGAACATCTAAGTTCAACGCTAGACCTAATGTGCCATTTTCAAACTTTAATAATTCGTTGGTCATAGTTGATGGCAGACCTTCAACACGTGCGATGCCATCACCTGCCTCGGTTACTGTTCCGATTTCATCTTTAACTGCAGCCCCAGGTTTATAGGCAGCGACATGCTTTGCCAGCGCATCGCGAATCTCATCCGGGCGGATCGTAACTTCAGCCATCTTCTCTCTTCTCTCTCTTTATATAACTAGAAATTTTTATTTCTAGTTAATTCCCGTTTTTAGTCAACTAGCTTTAACCTACGAGCGCGCGGCTCGCCTCTGCCAAACGATTGATAACGGTGCCATCGATAATCTCATCGCCGTAGCGAATTGATAAGCCACCTAAAACCTTCGGATCAACCTCGACGTTGATATGTACTGATTTACCAATTGCTTTACCAAGGGCGGTAATTAAATTTTGTTGTTGCGCAGCACTTAGTGGGGTGGCAGTTTTTACATGAGCCACAATGCGATTGCGGCGAGCTGCAACATAATGTGAGTAAGCAGCAAGTGTGGCATCAATATTACGACCACGGCGAAGCACAACTACTCGGCGCAGTAAATTTAAAGTTGAGCTTGCGTACTTTCCTTTAACAATTGATTCCAGTAATGCCACCTTGCCTGCATCAGAGTCTGCTGCGGTATTGAATGCCTGACGCAGCTCTGGATTAGCGGTTAAAAGCTGAGCAAAATTAAATAATTGATCTTCAACTAGATCTAACTCATTGTTTTTATCTGCAACAAAGCTTTCAGCTTCAACCGCTAATTGCTCAATCGCATCTGCTAATTCAGATGGATTAGACCAGCGAAGTGAGGCTGCGGTAGCCAAGATTGCTTGCGCATTTGCCGAGATGTTCTTAGCGAAAAGATTTGAGATTAACTCAGATTTTGCAGCTGCATCGCGGGCATTATCAGTTAGCGCTCTGCGCATGCCAACTGATGAACTTAAAACGGTAAGAATTGTGAAGAGATCATTTGAAAATTGGGCAGCATCATTAGCAGAAAGGTTGTTCACCTTTTCCTCTAATGCTTTGCGCAGTGCGAGTACTGATACTCGACTGGTGCCGCCCAGAATTTTCATAATTACTTACTCTTCTCTAGATCTGCAATAAAGCGATCAACAATTCGAGATTGACGGACCTGGTCATCTAACGCTTCTCCGACAATCTTGGAAGCAAGTTCGGTAGCAAGTGTTCCTACTTCATTGCGAAGTGAGGTAATTGCTTGTTGGCGCTCTGCTTCAATCGATGCAGTTGCAGCAGCGGTGATTCGAGCAGCTTCCTCTTGTGCCTTGGTGCGCAGATCTTCAATGATCGCTGCTCCTTGAACACGTGCTTCTTCACGAATCTTTTGTGCTTCACCTTGTGCATCAGATAACTGAGATGTGTACTTTTGAAGTGCAATCTCAGCTTCGCGTTGTGCTTTCTCTGCGCGTTCGATACCGCCGGCAATTGCGTCGGTTCGTTCGGCAAATGCTTTTTCAAACATTGGCACAACTTTTGAGCGAAGTACTAGGAACAACAAAGTGAAGGCGATGAAACCAACTACTAATTCAGCGGTGTGCGGAATTAATGGGTTGGCGCCCTCTCCTGCTGCCAAGTTACTTAAGGTTCTAATTGCCATAATTTTTGAGAATTATTGACTAGAGAACGAAAGCTAGAACTAGACCGAATAGTGCCAAAGCTTCTGCAAGTGCGAAGCCTAGGAATGCGATCGGTTGCAATACTGAACGTGCCTCAGGTTGGCGAGCTACACCGCTGATGTAAGCAGCGAAGATCATGCCAGTTGCGATAGCAGGTCCGATTGCAGATAGGCCATAACCGACCAGGTTGAGTGTGCCTGTCATTTCTTTTTCCTCTTTCTCTTTCTTTAGTTATCTAGACATTTATCTAGATAGTTTTACTGATTAGTGTTCATCCGCTAACGCACCTGCGATATACAGAGCGGTTAGTAGAGTAAAGATATAAGCCTGAAGACATTGGACCATGAACTCAAAGAAGGTCAGGCCAATTCCAAAGGCAAAGGCAAATGGGGAAACTAGCTTTAAGCCGATCACACCTTTTAATAGATGATCTCCGCCTAAAATAAAAACCAGCAACAACAAGTGGCCGGCAAACATATTTGCAAATAAACGAAGTGAAAGTGTTAGTGGGCGAACCACAAAGTAGGTTGCAAGTTCAATTGGTGTCAGCAGGATATAAACCGGCTTTGGAACACCAGGCATAAACATGATTTCTTTTAGATAAGGAAGAATTCCCTTGTGTTTGACCGCAACATAATGGAAGATGACAAAGGTAAAGATTGCTAATACATAAGGAAATGAAACTCGAGACATCGCTGGGAATTGCAATAGCGGCACAATTCCAAAGATATTGTTGGTCAAAATAAAGGTAAATAAGGTAAATAGGTATGGCACAAAGCGCATGAACTCATGGCCAATCACATCGCGAGCTAAATCATTGCGCACAAATGCGTAGATTGATTCACCTGCAAATTGCAATTTAGTTGGCATAATTAAAGCTTTACGTGATGATGCAATAAAGAATGCACTAACCACAATTACCGATAAGAAAACTAAGAAAACTGGTTTTGTTGTATATGGATTGTCACCAAAAACTGGTGGAAGATTAAAATCTGCGGTGCTCGGAGGAGTAAATCCCTCTTCACCTGAAAGCAGCAGACTCAACGTTATCTCCTACAAATTATGGGGTTAAACCCGAACCGGACGGGTCAAACCTTATGTGCTAGGTGATAGTTGTGTGAAATTTGTGAGCGTGTGATTTATGCCCTGCGGATGAGACTTTATGCGGGCGGTTAAAGGTCGAGTTTAGAGTTTTGCCGTCGGTGGCTAATTAGTCGCGACCGAAGCGCAACCAGACCAAGTAAATCGATGCTCCGGCACCTAACAACATACCAATTAATAGGAAGTAATTAGTTCCAAGCCATTGATCAAATCCCCAACCGATGCCGCCCCAAATAATTAGACCAGAAAGTAGGTAGCCAACAATTGACCAAAGTGCACCCTCTTCATTACGAGAGTGGTTTAAATCATCGCGCTCCATTACTTCTCCTTCACCTGCGAATTACTTTCGGGAAGTGGCATTTGAAAACGCAACTTCATAAAGCTACGGATCTCTCCTACCAACCATGCCATGGTAATCAAAAGCGCGCTGATGGCAAAACTTGTGCGGTCAACTGTGCTGCGATCGGTAAATTTTGTGATCAAAACCAAGAAAACTCCCATGAAAATAACTTTGGCAAAGTAGGAGAACATCGCAAGCATCATCGTTGCCATTGGATCTAGATCTCTTGAAATTCTTGCAACTAATAAATGCACACTAAAGAAAATAATCACAGTAATTGAAGCTAACAAGCCACCTAGAAAACCAGATTTACCTTTCAGCACGGTATCGGCAATTAATGCAATTGCCGCGACAATACTTGCCGGCACAATTGCGCCTTTCCAAAGTTGGGTATCACTCATTTTGAAACCTCAATTCACCTTTGCAGAGCGATTGTGTTCAATAATCACAGTATTTTTATTTCGCTTAATAACTAAAATTGAAAGCGCAAAAATAACCGCTCCGACAAGCAGCGCGATCCAGATTGGAATAAAGGCGGCAATTGCAGTTGGCACAGCAAACATAGCAGTCCATAAATAAAGCACAACTGTTGTGCGTTGTTGAGTTAAACCCATCCGCATGATTCGGTGGTGCAGGTGTTCGCGATCCGCGGAAAATGGAGAGCGACCAGCGCGCAACCTGCGAACAATTGCCATTGCAAAATCAAGTAATGGAATAGCTAAAACTGTAAATGGCAGTAGTAATGGCAATAGCGCACTTCCGGAGTTTTCTGCTGTTATTGCTGATGCATCTACTTGGCCAGTTAAGGTAATCGCAGATGCGCTAATCATTAAACCTAAAAACATTGCGCCAGAATCTCCCATAAAGATCTGCGCCGGATAGAAGTTATGAGGCAAGAAACCTAAACACAAACCAATTACAACTGCGGTTATTAAGGATGGTGCACCTGCGCGGTTTAAACCATTTATCACCGCTAATAAATATGAGAAGGCGAAGAAGCATGATGCACAAATTGCCACGATACCGGTGGCTAAACCATCTAAGCCATCTACAAAGTTAATTGCATTAATTACTACCATTACAAATAAGACAGTTAACAGTTGTCCAATATTTGCCGGAATAGTTGTTATGCCATTTATTGGTAGCCATAAAATTTGTACTCCATATATTAATAAAATTCCACCAGCTAATGCTTGACCAGCGAATTTAGTAATTGGATCTAAATCAAAGCGATCATCGATTAAACCAAGAAATAAAATAAAGGTGCCACTTAAGAAAATTCCAGTTGCTTCCCGGCCAAATGATTTATGAACCAATGGAAGTTGATTAACAATTACCAAAGTAAGTGCCATTGATAACCACATGGCTAACCCACCCCACCTAGGAGTTGGCGCAACATGCACATCGCGAGATCTAATCTGCATAACTGCGCCAGATTTAATTGCTAAGTCCCTAACAAATGGTGTGATTAGGTAGCAAATGATTGCTGAAAGTAAAACAGTTACTAAGTACTCACGCATTAGCTTTTAAAGATTACTTGGCAGGTACTGGATAGACTGGGAATGCGCTGCATAGTTGATCAACTTCAGCTTTAATCGCCTTAGCTTTTGTTTCATCTGCGCCATCTTTTATGGCTCGTGCGATCAATGAGGCAATTTGTTTCATCTCATTGCGCCCCATGCCCTGGGTTGTAGTTGCTGCGGTACCAACACGAATGCCTGAAGTAACCGCTGGTGTTTCTGGATCATATGGAATCGCATTTTTATTTAAAGTAATTCCAGATAGTCCACAACGCTCATCTGCCACCTTGCCATTGATACCAGTTGATCTAATATCAATTAAAGCTAAATGTGTTTGTGTGCCACCTGAAACAGCACGCATTCCTTCTGTAACTAAATCACCAGCAAGTGCCTGACAGTTTTCAATAACTTTTTTGGCATATGCCTGATATTCCGGCGTTGCACACTCCTTTAACGCAACAGCTTTGCCAGCAACTGCGCTCATGATTGGGCCACCTTGCATGCCAGGAAATACCGCTTTATCAATGGCTGCAGCATGCTCTGCTTTAGACAAGATCATTCCACCACGTGGGCCACGTAAAACTTTATGTGTTGTAAAGGAAACTACATCTGCATATGGAACAGGTGATGGAATCGCCTTGCCAGCAACTAAACCAATGAAGTGCGCTGCGTCTACCCACATAATTGCGCCAACCTCATCGCAAATCTGACGCACCTTCGCAAAATCAATTAATGATGGATATGCGGTAGCACCTGAACAAATCATCTTTGGTTTGTGTTCAATTGCTAGATCTCGCAATTGATCGTAATCAATTAGCTCATTATCTTGGCGAACTCCATATGAAACTACATTGAACCATTTACCGGAAAAGTTAACTTTAGAGCCGTGTGTTAGATGTCCACCATGTGGCAGTGACATCGCAAGAACTGTGTCACCTGGTTTGGTAAATGCTTGATAGACCGCAACATTTGCACTTGCACCAGAGTGTGGCTGCAGGTTGGCATGTTCTGCGCCAAATAATTGTTTTGCACGCTCATTACCAATTACTTCAACCTTATCTACCTCTTCGCAACCACCGTAATAACGCTTGCCTGGATAACCTTCAGCATATTTATTTGAAAGTGTTGAACCCATTGCCGCAAGCACCGCAGTTGATGTGAAGTTTTCACTAGCAATTAATTGCAAACCATGACGCTGTCTTTCCAACTCTGAAATAACAACTGCAGCTATCTCTGGATCTTGATTTTGTAGCGCGGTGAAATCTGGGCCGTAATACTCTTGGCTAATTGGATGCTTTGGTGGTTGGCTCGACATGTGGCAAGCCTAAAGGTTTGCTCCCAAATTGCTAGGGATTAATCCAGCAGATTTGGAATAACTGAACTTAATTCTTTGGTCTCGATCACACCAGAGCGCTTAATCTTTAACTGAGTACCAGTTGCATCAATCACTGTGCTTTTGCCGATCGAGGTCAAAATACCCTCTGAAAAAATAACGCCAATATCACTTTCATAAATCGGCAGATCTGCTAAATCTAAGATTGCAGCCTTGCCGGTTAATGCCGCAGATGCGGCGGCAAGTGGTCCAGTGTTTTTTAAAACTTCTTTTAAAAACTTATGATCAGGGACTCTGATATTTACCGTTCCTAATCTTCCACCATCTCCTAGATTCCAACTTAATCCTGGTTGAATGTTAAAGGTAATTGATAAAGGTCCTGGCCAAAATTTTTCAGTAACAGCTTCTAAATCATTGGAAACTGTTTTCACTAAACCAGGCAGCACAGATGCATTTTTTATAAATACTTGGGCAGCAACGCCATCTGCATCACCGCGCAAAATATGTAAAGCTTTAACCGCATCATGCTTAAATGCATTACATAAATATATGTAACCAAATTCAGATGGTGCCACAATCACTTCTCCGGCATTGATATTTCTAATTGCGGTATCAACTGCAATAGATAAATCCTCAGTTGCTAAATCAATTCGCTGCGCCATTTACTTTTCCGCCTGGTTCATCAAGATTTAATTCCTGAGGTAAATCTATCTCGACCAGTTAGATCGGAAATACTTTGAATATTTTTGAACTCACTTTGCAGGGCATTTTTTACAAGTTCTCGTTGTGTTTCATGATGCTCCATAATGAAGTAACCACCTGGTTTTAATAATCTAGTTGCGGCTGCAATAAATATTTTCGGCAAATCCATTCCATCACCGGCTCCACCACGTAATGCCATCTCTGGCTCAAAGCCAATTACCTCTTGCGGCAATCTCTCATGATTTGGAATATATGGAGGATTTGCAACAACTACATCTGCTTTAACCCCATCTAATGCTGTGGTTACATCTTCTACTACAACTCGGGTTGGCAGTTCATACTTACTTATATTTTGGTTTAACCAATGCGCCGCCTCTGGAGATTTTTCAACCGCCACCACAGTAACTTGTAATTCTTTTAACGCAGCCTCTGTTGCAATTGCAATTGCTATTGCGCCACTTCCAGCACCTAGATCAACCACACTCTTTGCTTGTTCTTTATCAGCAGAACTTTGCAAGAAACCAATTACCCGATCTACCAATATTTCACTCTCTGGCCTTGGAATTAATACGCCAGGACCAACAGAGAGTTCTAAATATCTAAATGGTGCACTTCCGGTTATGTATTGCACTGGCTTACCTAATAAACGTTGTTCAATCAGTATATTAAATTCATCTTGTACTCGGTCTACCTCTGTTTCTAGTAACTCCCAAGTAGAGGTGATTAATTGCTTTCGGGAAACACCAATTACATGAGCCAGCAAAATTTCGGCATCAACTGCTGATATCTGATTTTTTTCAAAGAGAGCAACCGCACTTCTTAATATCTCTCTCACTTATTTAACAAACAATCTAATTAATTTTCGCCAGCTAATTTATGGGCACGATCATCATCAATTAAGGCTTGAATAACCGCATCTAAATCACCATTCATTACTGAATCTAAATTATTTGCTTTGTAATTAACGCGGTGATCACTTAACCGGTTTTCTGGAAAGTTGTATGTACGGATTCGCTCGCTGCGATCTACGGTGCGAACTTGAGATTTACGTTCAAGGGATGCAATTCGCTCCGCCTCTTCCTGTGCCGCTGCCAACATACGAGCACGCAAAATACGTAATGCCGATTCTTTATTTTGTAATTGGCTCTTCTCGTTCTGACATGAAACAACGATGCCAGTTGGAATATGGGTAATACGAACCGCTGAGTCTGTCGTGTTAACTGATTGACCACCCGGACCACTTGAGCGATAAACATCGATACGTAAATCATTCATATTAATGTCGACATCAACCTCTTCCGCTTCAGGCAAAATTAAAACACCAGCAGCAGATGTGTGAATACGACCTTGTGATTCAGTTTCAGGAACGCGTTGCACACGGTGCACGCCTCCTTCAAACTTTAATTTTGCATAAGGTGTTTTACCTGGCTCCTGCACTCCTTTAGATTTAATGGCAATTGATACATCTTTATATCCACCCATATCGCTATCGGTGGTATCAATTGTTTCAACCTTCCAACCTTGTTTTTCAGCGTAGCGGGTATACATACGTAATAAATCACCAGCAAAAATTGCTGATTCATCACCGCCAGCACCTGCTTTAATTTCCATAATTACATCGCGATCATCATTTGGATCACGAGGCAGAAGTAACTCCTCTAACTTTTCTGCCGCAGCATCTCGAGTTGCTTCAAGAGAGGCAATTTCAGATGCAAAACTTTCATCGGCCTCAGCCAACTCTTTTCCTGCTGCTAAATCTTCCTCCGCTGATTTCCAAGCACGATAGCCAGCAATAACTGGGCCAAGTTGAGCGTAACGCTTTCCTAATTTACGGGCGCTGTTTTGATCTGCGTGAATTGAAGGATCAGCCATCTGTTTTTCTAATTGGTCATACTCAGCAATTAATTCATTTGCTTTAGCAAACCGTTCCATTTGGCATCTCCTTTCATAATTAAATCAGTGAAAATTAAAAAGAGAGCGCACCACATCATCAAGATGTGAGGTGCGCTCTCTTTAAGAAAACTACTTAGTGCCTGGCTTCTCGCTCTTTCCGAAACGCTCTTGGAACTTAGCTACACGGCCACCGGTATCAAGAATTCTTTGCTTACCTGTGTAGAAGGGATGACATACGGAACAAACTTCAACGTAGATCGATCCGGTCTCTTTTGTGCTGCGAGTAGTGAAAACTTCACCGCAACCACAAGTTACTTTTGTCTCCACATATGCTGGGTGGATTTCTGGCTTCATTTTTTTACTTCTCTCTCTTTAACTGGGTCAAATTTACTTTTGATAAATCTGTGAACCAGCAGATCCGGCCTTTACCGGGGAAGGTAAGGGTAACTTGCCTTCCCATTTAATTGCAAAATTAAGCGTCAGCGCTCTCTTTATTTGATGAAGATGCGGTTGGTGTTTCGCCACCAGCAACTGTCTTTTGAATTTGAAGTAAGAATTCAACGTTGGACTTTGTGCCCTTCATCTTTTCTAACAACAACTCAAGTGCTTGTTGTGGTTCAAGTGCATGAAGCACTCGACGTAATCTCCAAACAATTCCAAGCTCTTCAGTTCCCATAAGAATTTCTTCCTTACGAGTTCCGGATGCAACAACATCGACAGCCGGGAAGATGCGCTTATCAGCAAACTTACGATTAAGGATTAACTCCATATTTCCAGTTCCCTTGAACTCTTCAAAGATAACTTCATCCATCTTTGAACCAGTATCAATCAGAGCTGTTGCCAAAATAGTTAATGATCCGCCATTTTCAATATTACGAGCGGCACCAAAGAATTTCTTAGGTGGATATAGCGCTGCAGAATCAACACCACCAGAAAGAATTCGGCCAGATGCTGGAGCTGCAATGTTGTATGCACGGCCAAGACGTGTAATTGAGTCAAGCAATACAACTACATCATGACCAAGTTCAACTAATCGCTTTGCGCGTTCAATCGCAAGCTCTGCAACTGTTGTGTGATCATCAGCTGGTCGATCAAAGGTAGATGCAATAACTTCACCCTTAACTGATCGCTGCATATCGGTAACTTCTTCTGGGCGCTCATCAACTAAAACAACCATCAAGTGACACTCAGGATTGTTGGTTGTGATCGCATTTGCGATTGATTGCAGAACCATTGTCTTACCAGCCTTTGGTGGCGAAACAATCAAACCACGTTGTCCCTTACCAATTGGTGAGATCAAATCGATAATACGAGTTGTTAAAACATTTGGCTCAGTTTCTAACCGCAAACGCTCTTGCGGATAAAGTGGCACTAACTTTGAAAACTCAACGCGATCACGTGATTTTTCTGGCTCTACACCATTTACAGTTTCAACACGAACTAGTGCATTGAATTTTTCGCGACGTTCACCTTCTCGTGGTTCACGAACTGATCCAGTAATTACATCTCCTTTGCGAAGACCGTATTTACGAACCTGTTGCAATGAAACATAAACATCATTTGGTGTTGGCAAATATCCACCAGTGCGGATGAATGCAAAGCTATCTAAAATATCAAGCAAGCCACCTACTGGTAGCAATACATCATCTTCAGAGATGACAATCTCGCGCTCTTCACGGAAGCCGCGATTTCCACGATCACGGTTGCGGTCACGATTGCCACGGTCGCGGCCACGGTGATTATCTCTGCCACCATCACGATTAAAGCGGCGGTTGTTATCACCACGGTCTGAATCATTGTTATTTGAATTATTGTTTGAATTGCCTGAAGAGTTGTCATCATCTTCATTAGAGCTGTTTGAATTATTTGATGAGTTATCAGAATTATTGTTTCTGTTATTTCGGTTGTTCTGTCGTTCCATACGACGAGCCTCTCGTTCATTTTTGGCGGCCTCGCGATTTGCGGCCTGCAGATCACCGATTGCTTGGACCAGCTCTGCCTTCTTTAGGGATGTAGCATCTTCAATTCCAAGTTGGGCCGCTGTCTTCTTTAGATCAGCAAGAGCCATATCACTTAGCTCTACTGCGCCTTTACTTGCGGCTGCTTTCTTAACTGCCATGCTTTTATATTTTCCTTTTTTTATTGCTGTTATTTATTCACAAAACCAGATTTAGGTATTTGAGTTACCTATAGAAAATAAAGGTTAATTAATTTCTTAGGATTTTATTTTTTGTCGCACTTTCCGACGAGGCAAAATATAGCACAGGTGGCGGGGCTATCTCAAAATCGAGAAAAGTAGCCTATTTATCGGATCCTTACTCCACACCCTTCTTAGCAATAGCTAACTTCATTGCGGTAAAGCCAGTTGCAAGGGAAGGAATCTGATCAATCTCACCTTCATCACCTGAGTACAAAATCATTACTGATGGACCTGCGCCAGATAAAACTGCAGCAACGCCAGCTCCGCGTAATTTTTCAATTAATGCAATTGATTTGGGCATTGCTTCACTTCGATAACTTTGATGTAGTAGGTCAGCTGTTGCCGTTAACAATAAATCAGGGCGCTCTGCTAATGCGTGGACTAATAAGGCGGTTCGTGTTGAATTAAGCACTGCATCTTGGTGTGAAACGCTCTCTGGCAACAATTTTCTTGCTTTAGCAGTTGCCACTTGATTATCTGGAACCAGTAACATCGCTTTAATTCTTGGATCTACCGTTAAATTAACCGCTCGACCAACTCCATTTTCGCTCCACGCAATTGTTGCGCCGCCATAAAAAGCAGCTGCCACATTATCGGGATGTCCTTCTAACTCAGTTGCTAATGTGATTAAATCTTCATCAGACATATATTGCTCACCAGTTAAAACTAAGGAGCGAGCAAGTGCTAAGCCGCCAACAATTGCGCTGGCAGATGAACCAAGGCCGCGGCCATGTGGAATTACATTTAATGAACGAAGCGCAATTCCCTTTGGCTTATTTCCCATAAATTCAAAGCCGGCCATCATGGCGCGAATTACTAAGTTCTTGCCATCTTTCTTAACCTCATCTGCACCTTCACCACTTACATCAACATCAAAGGTGGCATCATCTAAAATTTGCGCTGCGTAACGATCACGCATCTCTAGGGCAATTCCTAAACAATCAAAGCCAGGTCCAATATTTGCACTAGTTGCTGGCACGCTGATCTGCGACATGGTCGCTTTGAACATAACGCCGGGATTTATTTTCTTTGCAGCCATTTACTTTAATCCAATTACCTTGGCAGCTTTTTTCACATCAACTGGCACCACAATTGGTTTTGGTGCGCTATTTAATACCCACTGAACATCCTTTAAACCATTTCCAGTAACAGTAATAACAATTGTCTTTCCAGTTGGTAATTTCTTAAGTGATTTCATCTTGATTAAGCCAGCAATTCCTGCAGCACTAGATGGCTCAACAAAAACACCCTCTTTTGCAGCAACTAATTTATAAGCGCTTAAAATCTCTTTATCTGTTACGGAATCTATTAAACCTTTTGATGCCACCTTGGCTGCAACCGCTTGTTGCCATGAAGCGGGATTTCCAATTCGAATTGCTGTTGCAATTGTCTCTGGATTTTTTACTACCTTGTTCTTAACGATTGGCGCAGCACCGGCGGCTTGAAAGCCCCACATCATTGGCTTGCTCTTGGCAACGCCATCTTTGTAGTACTCCTCATAACCCTTCCAATATGCAGTTATGTTTCCAGCATTTCCGACTGGAAGTGCGTGAATATCTGGTGCAAAGCCCAACATATCTACAACCTCAAATGCTCCAGTTTTTTGTCCTTCAATTCGATAAGGATTAACTGAGTTAACAAGTGCAACTGGGTAATTTTCAGATAACTCGCGAGCTAAATTTAAACAATCATCAAAGTTTCCCTTTACCTGCAGCAAGGTTGCACCATGTGCAATTGCTTGCGCTAACTTGCCCATCGCAATCTTTCCTTGTGGCACAAGTACAACTGGATTCATGCCAGCCTTTGTTGCATAAGCAGCCGCACTTGCACTGGTATTTCCAGTTGATGCACAGATAACCGCTTTGGCACCATCCTCTGCTGCTTTAGAAATTGCCATCGTCATACCGCGATCTTTAAATGATCCAGTTGGATTGGCACCCTCTACCTTTAGCCAAACTTCGTTATTTAACATTTCAGATAACACACATGCATAAACCAGTGGTGTGCCCCCCTCGCGCAATGTAACTACGGGAGTTTTATCTGTAACTGGCAGACGATGGCGGTACTCATCAATTACGCCGCGCCATTGATGCGCACCTGACTTCTTATTGAAAATTCCCATCGGATTTAAATCTCACCTTCAACGCGCAGCACACTTGCTACATCGGTTACGGAATCTAACTTAGAAAGTTCATTTACTGTGGCACTTAATGCAGATTCACTTGAAATATGTGTCATCACAATTAGCTCAGCCTTATCGCCTGCGCCAGATTGACGAACAGTTTGAATAGAAACTTGATGTGATGCAAAGACATGTGCAACAGATTCCAGAACACCTGGTTTATCTGCCACATTTAATCTAATTAAATAACGAGTTTGAGTGTCGCCAATCTTGGCAATCTTGCGATCTGCATAATCACTCTCGCGAGGTCCAAGTCCGCCAGAAACTTTATGACGTGCAACTGCAACTAAATCGCCCAAAATTGCTGAAGCGGTTGGCTCACCACCTGCGCCGCGACCGTAAAACATCATCTGTCCCGCTGCTTGAGATTGCACGAAAACTGCATTAAATGAATCACGAACTGATGCAAGTGGATGATTTCGCGAAATCAAAGCGGGATGAACGCGAACTGCAATTGCGCCACCATCTGTTACATCTGCAATTGCTAATAATTTAATTACTAAATCCATCGCTTTGGCAACCTTTACATCAGTTGCAGTGATCTTGCTAATTCCCTCACGATAAACATCGGCATCGGTAACACGAGAATGAAATGCCAAGCTTGCCAAGATTGCAGCTTTTGCTGCCGCATCAATTCCTTCAACATCGGCAGTTGGATCCGCCTCAGCAAATCCCAATTTCTGTGCTTCACCTAATGCATCTGCAAAGGCTGCGCCATTTTCATCCATTTTAGTCAAAATGTAATTGGTTGTTCCATTAACAATTCCCATAACTTGCACAACATGATCGCCAACTAATGATTCGCGAAGTGGGCGCAAAATTGGAATCGCACCAGCAACTGCTGCTTCATAGTAAAGATCAACATTTGCTGAATCTGCTGCGGCATAAAGTTCCGCGCCATGTTTAGCAAGAAGTGCCTTGTTGGCAGTAACAACAGATTTGCCATTTTTTAATGCAGTTAAAATTAATTCTTTAGCCGGTTCAATTCCACCAAGTACTTCAATTACTAAATTGATTTCTGGATCGGAAACAATTGATTTCAAATCAGATGTTAGTAACTCATCCTTAATGCCATACTTCTTTGATTTTGTATCTCGTACACCAACCTTGGTTAAATGTAATTCCGCTCCTGCGCGAGATGAAAGATCATCCTTATTTTCAATGAGTAATCTGGCAACTTGTGAACCAACAACGCCGCAGCCAAGCATGCCTACTTTTAAGGAGTTATTAGCTGGACTCATTGGAGAAGTATCTCAAACTTATGAGAGTTGCCGTGGCGCTTCTAATACGTCTAATGAGAGCAAATCAGTGTGATTTTCTCTGCGCAAAATAGTGCGGGCTGTGCCATTTAATACCGCAACAACTGCAGGTCGTGGCATGTGGTTGTAATTGCTTGCCATGCTGCGGCCATATGCACCAGTTGCAGGAAATGCCAATAAATCACCAGGTGCAATATCTTCTGGCAAATCTAAATCAAAAATTAAAATATCTCCGGTCTCACAATGCTTTCCAACAATTCGAGAGTTAACTGGCTTTGCAGTTGAAGATCTGTTAGCTAAAAGTGCTGAATAGGTTGCGCCATATAAAGCAGGGCGAATATTGTCACTCATTCCACCATCTACTGAAATATAGCGACGAATTTTTCCATCTTCTAATGTAACTAACTTAGTTGTGCCAACCTCATAAATTGTTGTTGTAGTTGGTCCAACAATTGCTCGGCCTGGCTCAATAGAAATATTAGGTACTGCTAATTTAAGTTTTGTACATTCATCTTTGATGGTCTTAGCAATGACTGGCATTACTAAATCTGGTGCAATAGCTTTTTCAGATTTTGTATATGCAATTCCATAACCGCCACCAATATTTAACTCCGGTAACTCTTTTCCATATTTATCACGAAAAGCTGCAAGTACCGAGATCAATCGCTGAGCGGCTGCCGTAAAGCCATTGACTTCAAATATTTGAGAACCAATATGACAGTGAACTCCGGCAAGTAATAATGAGCTCTCTGCCATGCACCTTTCAATTGCTTGCATTGCAGCACCGCTTGCAATAGAAAAACCAAACTTCACATCTTCATGAGCGGTTGAAATAAATTCATGAGTATGCGCTTCAACACCAGGGGTTAATCGCAAATAAACCTTTTGTACTTTACCGGCAGCTTTTGCCGCATGAGCGACGCGATCAATCTCCATAAAGGAATCAATCACAATTGTTCCTACTCCAGCCTTTATCGCCATCTCAATTTCAGTAACTGATTTATTGTTACCGTGAAATTCAATTCGATCTGCTGGAAATTTTGCAGCCAAGGCAACAGCTAATTCGCCACCGGTACACACATCGAGATTTACCTTTAACTCCATTAGCCACTTAGCAACCTCAACACAGATAAAGGATTTTGCAGCGTAGTAAAGATTGCCACCACCAAATGCAGAAATTAAAGAGTCCCGCCAAGCATTGGTCCGGGCATAAAAATCAGCCTGGTCAATTACAAATAATGGTGAACCAAACTCTTTAACTAGAGATTGCGCAGAGCAGCCAGCAATAGAGATCTCGCCACCGAAATCATTTTCTTGATTTATCTTTAAATTACTAGAAAAAAGTGAGGTTGGATATGTCATTTGAGATTACATCTTCTCCGGCGCACTAACACCTAGTAAATCTAAGGCATTACTAATTACTTGGGCAGTTGCTTGGCAAAGAGTTGCGCGGGCAGAGTTCAATTCAGTTGGTTTTTCATCGCCAATTGGAAGTACTCGGCAATCGTTGTAGAAGCGGTGATAAACGCCAGCTAATTCCTCAACATATCGCGCAACTCGATGTGGCTCGCGCATTTCCGCAGCACCTTGTACAACGCGAGGAAATTCAGCAAGTAATCCAATTAATTCGCGTTCGCAATCATGTGAAAGTAACTCTGCTTTATAAACATCAGTGCCATATTTAATTCCGAA
>Ga0209829_10001624_pt1 | contig 18035 bp, 18 predicted proteins | sample C_140205_EF_Meta_FD_187311 | JGI IMG/M metagenome (GOLD analysis project Ga0209829, IMG submission 187311) | Freshwater microbial communities from Lake Croche, Canada to study carbon cycling - C_140205_EF_MetaG (SPAdes) (version 2) | ecosystem: Environmental > Aquatic > Freshwater > Lake...
GAAGATGGCTCCGCATCTAACGGAGGGGACTTAGGCTGGGTCAATCCCGGCGATACAGTACCTCTATTTGAAAAGGCCATGAACGAACTTAAAGATGGTCAGATTAGTTCGACAGTGCGCACTCCGTTTGGCTGGCACGTTATTCAGGTATTAGAAAGACGCAAACAGGACATGAGCAAAGAAGCTGCACGCTTAAAAGCACGCCAAGAAATTCGTAAAAGAAAATCTGAAGAAGCTTACCAAGATTGGGTAAGGGAGCTCCGTGATCGCGCTTTTGTAGAACTGCGACTCGAAGATAAGTTCTAGTCTTCCCTTAAGCTAAAGATGTTATTGCCTACAATTGCCATTACTGCTGGTGAGCCGGCAGGCATAGGTCCAGATCTATGCATTATGCTGGCTCAACGGACCTTAGCAGCTAATGTAGTGGTAATTGCAGACACCGCTATGCTACAAGCACGTGCAGCTCAATTACAACTACCGCTTAACATTATTCCTTATGCAAAGAAAAATAATCAAGCCCATTTAGGCAATGGTGCGCTAATGGTCTATCACCAAGCGATAAGCAAACCAGTGATCGCTGGCAACCTAAATACAGGTAACAGCCAATATGTATTGGACACACTTGCAACTGCCGCCTTAGGTTGCGTCAACTTTGAGTTTGACGCCATGGTCACCGCACCGGTGCATAAAGGTGTCATTAATGCAGCTGGCATTGCTTTTAGTGGTCATACTGAGTTTTTAGCGCAGCTCACCCATACACCCCATGTTGTCATGATGCTGGTTGGCGGTGGTATGCGTGTAGCATTAGTTACCACACACCTAGCACTAAAAGACGTGCCCGCAGCCATTACGCGAGATAGCCTAGAAACTACGCTACGTATTTTGCATCATGATTTAATCACTAAATTTGGAATTGAAAATCCATGTATTTTGGTGGCCGGCTTAAATCCGCACGCCGGTGAAGATGGTTACTTGGGGCGTGAAGAAATTGATATTATCAATCCAGTTCTAGAAAAGCTTCGTGCAGATGGCATGCAACTGATAGGTGCGTTACCTGCTGACACATTATTTGCCAAGCACAATCTAAGCGGCGCTGATGCCGTGCTTGCCATGTACCATGACCAAGGTCTACCTGTACTCAAACACGCAAGCTTCGGCGAAGGGGTCAATGTTACATTGGGTCTACCTATAATTCGCACCTCGGTAGATCATGGCACTGCGCTAGATTTAGCTGGTAGCGGCCACATTAAGATTGGCAGCATGCTGGCAGCGATCGAATTAGCCGTTATGCTAACTAAAACCAGCGCACAAAAAATAAACGACTAGGCCTATGAAACACATTGCAAAAAAACGCTTCGGCCAAAATTTTCTTACCGATCAAGGTGTGATTGCGAGCTTGATTATGGCGATTGCACCAAAAGCTGATGACTTAATGGTGGAAATAGGCCCTGGCTTAGGTGCTCTCACCAAACCCTTATTGCAACGCTTAAACTTGCTACATGTGGTAGAGGTTGATAGAGATATTATTGCTTGGATGGAAAAAGCATACCTCAACCAGTCGATTAGCATACATAGTGCTGATGCTTTGAAATTTGATTTCACCAGCCTAGGTCGTAATCTGCGGGTCACTGGCAACTTACCTTACAACATTTCCACGCCAATCTTATTTCATCTACTTGATAATGTTGCCGCCATTACCGATATGCACTTTATGCTGCAAAAAGAAGTGGTGGAGCGAATGGTTGCGAGTCCATCAACCCCTGCTTACGGACGCCTAAGCGTGATGTTGCAATATAAATTGAAGATGGATTATTTAATTACAGTACCGCCAGAAGCCTTTGAACCTGCTCCAAAAGTGGAATCAGCCTTTGTGCGCTGCGTGCCACACGCGACATTACCATTCGTAGCTAGCGATGAGCGCATGTTTGCCAAAGTAGTGCTTGCTGGCTTTGGCCAGCGTCGTAAAACTTTACGGAATACACTTAAAGGCTTGCTCGACGACGAAGGATTTACTGCGCTTAATATCAGCTCACAATTGCGTGCCGAGAACTTAAGCGTGGAAGACTTTGTTCGCATCAGCAATTACCTGAGCTGAGCCGTACGCTGATGACGACTGTTATAATTACCGTCAAATTTCTATCATTATTTAATACTTAACTTTTCAAGGTCCATTTATGCGAATCATACTTTTAGGCGCTCCTGGTGCTGGCAAAGGCACACAAGCCACATACTTACGTGAGAAATTCAATATTCCACAAATCTCTACTGGCGATATGTTGCGCGCAGCCGTTAAAGCTGGCACGCCACTTGGCCTAGAAGCCAAAGCCTTTATGGATAGCGGTGGGCTCGTGCCGGATGCCGTGATTATTGGTTTGGTAAGCGAGCGTATTAAAGAAGTCGATTGCGCCAATGGCTTTCTATTTGATGGCTTTCCTCGCACGATTCCGCAGGCTGAGGCCATGAAAAAAGCAGGTGTTGGTATAGATTATGTTGTGGAAATTGATGTACCAGACGAGGCAATTATTGAGCGCATGAGTGGGCGCCGTTCACATCCAGCATCAGGTCGCACCTACCATGTTAAATTTAATCCTCCAAAAGTAGCAGGTAAAGATGATGTCACTGGCGAAGAGTTAGTGCAACGTCCAGATGACGCCGCTGAAACAGTAAAAACCAGGCTAGATGTTTACCACAAACAAACCAAGCCCTTGGTAAAGTATTACGTAGACTGGGCCAATAGCGGCTTAGTTGGCGCACCTAAACATGTATTTGTGCACGGGCTTGGCGATATGACAATGATACGTGACAATATTTTTGCAGCATTGGCTTAAACATAGCAAGTCAGACTTTCCCTCAGAGCGTAAATACTAAGATTACGATTCTGAGGGAATTCTCCCCAAAAAATCTCAGCAATAGCTGATGACTAAATCCAGCAAAATCAGGCGCTTCAAGGTATAATTTTGTTATTAAATTTATATTAAAGAATGTCCGCCATGCAGCAGCAGTACCCCTTCAAAGACATAGAACAAACCGCGCAAGCTTACTGGGAAAGCAATCAAACATTTGCCGCCTCTGAAACTTCAGATAAACCCAAATACTATTGCTTATCCATGTTCCCCTACCCGTCTGGGCGCCTACATATGGGTCATGTTCGCAACTACACCATAGGCGATGTATTAAGCCGCTTTCACAAAATGAAGGGTTATAACGTAATGCAACCTATGGGTTGGGATGCATTTGGTTTACCTGCAGAAAATGCTGCAATTAAACATGAAACCGCACCGGCTAAATGGACCTATGAAAATATAGAGCATATGAAAACCCAGTTAAAGCAATTGGGTTTGGCTGTGGATTGGAACCGGGAAATTGCCACCTGTAAGCCTGAGTACTACAAGTGGGAGCAGTGGTTATTTACTGAACTATACAAAAAAGGGTTGATTTACAAAAAGACTTCCAGCGTCAACTGGGACCCAGTTGACGGCACGGTGCTTGCTAATGAGCAAGTGATTGATGGCCGTGGCTGGCGCAGTGGCGCCTTGGTAGAAAAGCGCGATATTCCACAGTATTTTATGAAAATTACAGCTTACGCTGAAGAACTCCTCAATGACTTAGATGCCCTCGATGGCTGGCCAGAGCAAGTCAAAACGATGCAGCGCAACTGGATTGGAAAAAGCTATGGTTGCGAAGTTGAGTTTCCTTTAGCAGGCCAAGATGGCACATTAAAAGTATACACCACGCGTGCTGACACACTGATGGGCGCGACCTATGTTGCCATTGCCGCTGAGCACCCCTTGGCAACATTAGCCGCACAAAGCAATCCCACGCTAGCCGATTTTATCGCCGAATGTAAAAGGGGTAGCGTAGCAGAAGCTGACGTCGCCACCGCTGAGAAAAAAGGGATGGCGACTGGTTTGTTTGTGACACATCCACTAAATGCCGAGATATTACCGGTATGGGTAGCCAATTATGTGCTTGCCAGCTATGGCGAAGGTGCCGTGATGGCCGTACCAGCACACGATGAACGCGACTTTGAATTTGCTAATAAATACAGCTTGCCGATTAAAGCCGTGATTGAGCTTAGCGGTAACAACACATCACCAATGACTGAGCATGGCATTTTATTTAACTCAGATAAGTTTGATGGTTTGAATTTTGACCAAGCAACAGAAGCTATTTCCTCAGCTTTAAGCGCCATAGATCTTGGCAAAAAACGCACTCAGTACCGCTTACGTGATTGGGGCGTTTCACGCCAGCGCTACTGGGGCTGTCCTATCCCAATTATTCACTGCGCCAAATGCGGCGAAGTGCCAGTGCCTGAAACGCAATTGCCAGTGGTATTGCCTGTAGATGTTGTAATGGATGGTGTAGGTTCACCTATTAAAAAAGATCCCATGTTCTATGAAACTACCTGCCCGACTTGTGGTGGCAAGGCTACGCGTGAAACCGACACCTTAGACACCTTCTTTGAGTCGTCTTGGTACTTTGCCCGATACGCCAGCTTTGACAGTAATACTGCGATGGTTGATGAACGCGCTAATTACTGGCTACCCGTAGATCAATACGTCGGTGGTATTGAGCATGCGATTTTGCACTTACTCTATGCGCGCTTCTTTAATAAGCTGATGCGAGATGTCGGTTTAATTAAAAATGATGAGCCATTCACCAACTTACTTACACAGGGTATGGTGCTTAAAGATGGCTCTAAAATGAGTAAATCAAAAGGCAATACTGTAGACCCACAGGCGTTGATTGATACTTATGGTGCCGATACAGCGCGCTTATTCATGATGTTTGCCGCCCCACCAGAGCAAAGCTTGGAATGGGCGGACAGTGGCGTGGAAGGCGCGAATCGATTTTTACGGCGCGTGTGGAAAGCTTGTTATGACCATGTGACCATGGGCACGATAGAGGCCTACAGCGCAGGCGATCTAAGCGCTGAGTTGAAAGCCATGCGATTACAATTGCATTTAACTATAGACAAAGTTGCCGATGACTACGGACGCCGTCATAGCTTTAATACTGCCATTTCCTCGGTTATGGAACTGATGAATGCATTAGCTAAAATCGAAGGTGTAGACATTATTACGCGTCAGGTGCGTCAAGAGGTGTTACAAAATGCAGCACTTTTATTGTCACCTATTGTGCCGCATATCTGCCAAGCGCTGTGGTCAGAATTATGCCCACAAAAACATATCTTGGATGCGGGATGGCCTGTAGCTGATCAAGCGGCCATGGTGCAAGATACCGTGGAGTACATGATACAAGTCAATGGCAAGCTACGCGGCAGTTTGGTGGTAGCCAAAACAGAATCCAAACAGACCTTAGAATCAATAGTGTTGCAACAACACTGCGTACAAAAATATATAGAAGCCCCTGTGACGGTTCATAAAATCATTGTGGTACCAAATAAACTTATTAATATTGTTGTGGGGTAAGTTATATGCATGCTCACTTAAAACCTTCATTGGGCTTATTTTCAGGCCTAAAAATATTGGGCATATTACTCATTGGTAGCCTGTTGCTTTCAGCATGCGGATTTCAGTTGCGCGGACTAGCACAGCTTTCCTTTCACAACATTTACATCCAAGGCAGCACGCTCAGCATGTCTAAAGAACTAAAAAAATCGTTAGAAACTAACGGCGTCAAAGTAGTGACTGATAGTGAAGATGCAGAGCTGATGTTAGAGCTCTTGAGTGAAGAGACTGATAAGCGCATTTTATCTATTGGTGGTGATGGCAAAGTCAGTGAATACGCGCTGAGCTATCAGGTCAGCTTCAGAACACGAGCAGCTACCAACCCGCTATGGGGGGAAGTGCAAACCGTCCAGACTAGCCGTAATTTTTCATACAACGATGCAAACTTGCTGGGCAAAGCTGATGAAGAGGCCATGTTGATTAGCGACATGCATAAAGACGCAATGCGCGAGCTTTTGCGGCGTCTAACAGCCATTAAACTCAACGCTAAATAATAACCATGCGCTTAGCTCAAAATCAGCTGGAGTCGCACCTAAAGCAGGATTTGCAGCCACTCTATGTCATGGTAGGTGACGAGCCTCTGGCACAGCGAGAAAATTTAGATGCAATCCGAGCTGCGGCTCGCGCGCAGGGCTTTGATGAGCGCACCGCCTTAAGCGTAGAACGTAACTTCAATTGGCCTCAAATTCAAATTTACGGCCAATCGATTTCACTATTTTCAAGTCGGCGTTTATTAGAAATTAGTATTCCCTCTGGGAAACCAGGCATTGAAGGTAGCAAAGCACTTCAGAGTTTAGCCAGTAAGGCTATGCCTGAAACTACTGTGATAATCATTCTGCCTGCATTAGAACGCGAAGCTAAAAATAGCGCTTGGTTTACCGCCCTAGAAAAACAAGCAGTCACCATTAGCTTAGATGAAATAGCGCCTTCGCAACTACCGAAATGGATTGCAAATAGACTCGCTCAACAAGGTCAAAATACTAGTGCTGCCACCCTGGAATTTTTAGCACATCAGGTTGAGGGCAACTTACTTGCCGCTAACCAAGAGGTACAAAAGCTAGGTTTGCTCTACCCAAAAGGTGAGTTAAGTGAGGCCTTGGTCCGTGAGGCAGTGCTTAATGTGTCGCGCTATGATGCTTTTCAGCTCGGTGAGGCAGTCCTTGCCGGTGATGCTGCACGCACTGTGAGAATCCTACAAGGCTTACAAGATGAAGGTGAAGCGGCATTAGCAGTGATGAATCCGCTGATGTGGGTATTGCGCCCATTAGTTCGCATTAAGCAAGCTGAAATGCGGGGCGAAAATATAGTCAATGCCATGACCAATGCTCGCATTTATGGCGATAAGCAATCTTTAGTCAAGCGCGCTTTAGCTAGACTTACCTTACGCCAATTGGAAGCTGCGCTTCAAAAGTTAGCTGATATCGATAAAACCGCAAAGGGCGTATTAATCGGTGATGCATGGCTGGAAATTTCCAGGTTATGCTTTGGTCTTGCTAGAGTGCGGAGCCGCTAGGTTCAGACACTCAGGCATTACCTAATACCAGAAAAGCGTATAATCAAACCCACTTAAATTAGATGATGGCACACGCTGTGAACATTAAAGACTACATGCAGAACATCGGCATTGAAGCGCGCAAGGCTTCACGCCTAATGGCAAGCGCCGACACCAATCAAAAAAATATTGCCCTGCAAGCAATAGCCAATGCCATTTTGCGCGAAAGTAGCGCCTTACTCGCTGCCAATCAGCAGGATTTGGATGCTGCAAAAGCGAATGGTCTAGACAGCGCGATGCTAGACCGCTTAACCCTGACTGAAAAATCTATATCTAGCATGGTCGAAGGCTTGACACAAATTGCCAGCCTCGCTGATCCAATTGGTGAAATGAGCGACTTTAAATATAGGCCTAGTGGTATCCAGGTGGGTAAAATGCGAGTCCCTCTAGGCGTGATTGGCATCATTTATGAAGCAAGGCCTAATGTCACGGTTGACGCGGCAGGTCTTTGTATTAAATCCGGCAACGCTGCCATTTTGCGCGGTGGTAGCGAAGCTTTACATTGCAATCAAGCCTTGGCAAAACTGGTTCAAGAAGGCCTAGCTGCGGCCAACTTACCTGCCACGGGGATACAGGTGATAGAAACTACTGATCGCGCTGCGGTAGGTGAATTAATTACCATGAAAGCATATGTAGATGTAATTGTCCCACGTGGTGGCAAAGGGTTGATTGAACGTGTGTCGAATGAAGCTCGCATTCCCGTCATTAAGCATTTGGATGGCAACTGCCATGTTTATGTAGATGACGATGCAGATTTTGAGAAAGCACTGCGTATCGTAGAAAACAGCAAAACGCAAAGGCTAGGAACCTGTAACACTGCAGAATCGTTACTAATTGCCCGTTCGGTAGCTAGAACTATGCTGCCGAAAATAGCTGACATGTTAAGCGCCCATGGCATAGAAATTCGTGGTTGCCCTGAAACCTGCGCCCTAATAAAGCAAGCCAAAGTGGCCACAAACGAAGACTTCTATACCGAATACTTGGCGGCGATTATTTCGTGCAAAGTAGTAGAAAATCTGGATGAAGCTATTGTCCATATCAACACACATTCATCACAACATACAGAATCCATAGTCACTGAAAACTATACCAAGGCGCGTCGTTTTCTGCGCGAGGTCGATTCAAGTAGCGTCATGGTCAATGCTTCTACTCGATTTGCCGATGGCTTTGAGTATGGTTTGGGTGCTGAAATTGGCATTTCTACCGATAAACTACATGCCCGTGGCCCAGTGGGATTAGAAGGCCTCACTTCACTAAAATATATCGTGCTAGGCGATGGCCAAGTCCGCGCTTAATAGTTCAGCATGCAAGCAGGTAGCGCAACTTATTCAAAAAAGACAGTGATCGGTCTCTCCGGAGGGACTTTTGATCCCATTCATTTTGGACATTTGCGTATGGCGCAAGAGTTAGCAGAAAACCTTCACCTCAGCGCCGTACGTTTTATCCCTGCCGCGCAACCACCGCATAAATCTGCGCCTGAAGTCAGTGCAGCACATCGTGCTGCTATGGTGCGCTTAGGTATAGCCGGCAATTCCCTTTTTAGCTGTGATGAGCGTGAACTTTATAGGGAAGGCGCTTCTTATACGATTGACACCCTACTCAGCTTACGTGATGAATTGGGCACAGATATAAGCTTGGTCTTACTAATAGGGAGCGATGCATTTACCAAGTTTGACACTTGGCATCGCTGGCAAGAAATCATAAAGCTATGCCATATTGCATTGGTGCAAAGGCCCATGGTCGGAAAGCAAGAACCCTTATCCGAACCATTGCAGAATTTTTTACAGTCACACTATACCGAAAATGCTGAAGATTTACATAGCATGCCTGCCGGGTTTGTTACGATGCAAACAGTCACCGCACTAGACATTTCATCTACCGCAATCCGAAGCAACCTTAAAGAACAACATTCTGCACGGTATTTATTGCCTGATAGTATTCTTGAGTACATCTGCACCTACCAACTCTACACAAAATAAAGGAGCCTTTGATGCTAAAACGCAATCTAACTTTATTTTTGATTAGCTTTACCCTGTCAATCAGCGCCTGCGGCATCAATCCAGTCACGAAAAAAAGAGAGTTTCAAGTAGTCTCCGAAGCGCAAGAAATCTCCATAGGCACTAAAAATTACTCCCCTGCACGTCAATCCCAAGGCGGGGACTACACGCTAGACCCAGAGCTGACTGCTTATGTTCAAAGCATAGGCTATAAACTTGCGGCTGTTTCTGATCGTAAATTACCTTATGAATTTACGATTATTAATGACTCTGTACCAAATGCCTGGGCAATGCCAGGCGGTAAAATAGCATTTAATCGAGGGTTACTTTATGAGCTTAATAATGAAGCTGAACTGGCCGCGGTCATGGGTCATGAAATGGTTCACGCTGCAGCACGCCATGGTGCACAAGGGATGGAACGTGGCATCTTAATGCAGGGCGCTATGATTGCAGTAGGCTTGGCGAGTAAAGATAACAACTACTCCAACTTGATTGTCGGTGGCGCGCAACTGGGAGCAAAACTGGCCACCAGTAAATATGGACGAGATGCAGAAAGTGAAGCCGATTTATACGGCATGCGTTATATGAAAAAAGCTGGCTATGACCCCGCATCGGCGGTAACCTTACAAGAAACTTTTGTACGTTTAAGTAAAGATCAAAAAAGTAGCTTTATAGATGGCTTATTTGCCAGTCATCCGCCATCGATGGAGCGCGTCAATGCAAATAAAGCCACACTGTCCGAAATAGGTGCTGGTGGCGAGTTAGGCAAGGAAGTTTATGCTCAAAAAGTAGCTAAACTTAAGGCAACTCAAAGCGCTTACAAAGCCTATGACAATGGCGTAAAGGCTCTGTCTGAGAAAAGTTTCGATAAAGCCACCACGCTAGCAAAACAGGCTCTTGCTATAGAACCGCGTGAAGCACGCTTTCAGGAACTGCTGGGCGACATTGCCTTGGCTCAGAAAAAATCCGCTGTTGCTATAACCCATTACGATAAAGCCATCCAATTGCAACCCAACTATTTTAAGCCACACGTTCAAGCTGGCGTAGCCTTATTCAATTTAGGACGTAAGGCTGAGGCTGAGCAGTATTTGGTAGAAGGTAACGCACTTCTACCGACAGCACCTAGCCATTATTTACTAGGAAAAATGGCAGAAGAGCGCGGCGATCTAAAAATGGCACTCGAAAATTTTGCAATTGCAGCAGACTCCAACTCAGAAATTGGGCGACAATCTAGTGCGGACTATGTGCGCTTAGATTTACCATTGCACCCTTCCCAGCATTTGCAAACCAGCACACAAACAGATAACTATGGCAATCTGTATGCAGTGGTCTCAAACCCAACCGCAGTGGCCATTGGGCGCGTACAACTCAAGGTGGTGCAACTTGATGCCAATACTGGACGTGTCGTGGGGAAAAGTCAGCCATTGTTCATCTTAGGGATAGATTCGGGCAAACGCGCAGAAGTGATAGTTCCTGATGTACGCCTTCATTCACAACAAGAACTGCAATTATATAAAGTATTGGTAGAAAGTGTAGTGTTAGGGCGCTAGCGTAATTCAAGGCTAAGTTCGCCCTGCCAAGCCACCACACCTAAACATGGGGCAGCTATTCGCTGTTTCAACGAATCTAAGTTCTGTTCAAAATTAGCAAACTGTGGGTCAATCTGATTAGCTATCCAACCCGCCAACTTTAAACCATGTTGTTCAAGAGCGGCTACCGTAAGTAGCGCATGATTAATACAGCCTAACCGCATGCCCACCACTAAAATAATGGGTAGATTAAGTGCTTGGGCAACATCAGCCAACGTTTGTTTTTGATTGATGGGAACAAACAGGCCGCCAACACCTTCAACAATCACTACCTCCGCTAGCTTAGTTAGTTGTTGGTACGCGTGCGTGATTAACGCCACCTCCATATCTACGCCTACTTGCTCGGCGGCTATATGAGGCGCAATAGCAGGGACAAAACGATAGGGACTAATTAGGTTGAGTGGCGCCTCTACATTACTGGCACAGGTTAAGGAAAAAATATCTGCATTGGCAAGTGCTGAGTCAAAAATTGAACTGACTTCACAGCCAGAGGCAATCGGCTTCATGCCTACGGATTTAAAACCTAGCCGCACAAAATGTTTTAACAATGCGCTAGCAATATAAGTTTTACCTACATCAGTATCAGTACCAATCACAAAATAGGAACCGGACAACTGCATTATGGATCTAAGCTCTACTTTTAAATGTCACTGGCGAAACACCAGCATCAAACTTTGGTTTATCTTGCGAGCGCCAAGCGTGTCCATACACCACCTCAAAAGTGGCAGGTAATTTACCGCCATCTTGTTTGGCATCAATCCTAAATTGTTCATAGCTGGCGGCTAACCTTTTCAAAAAACCACGGCCGAGTAAACCACGAGAACGACCTGCAGTGGCATTATGTGCACCAATGCTTTTAAGGTCACGCATTACACTTTGCACATCATCGTAGGTCAAGGTAAAGCGCTCTACATCAAGCACAGGCGCACTAAATCCAGCACGCACCAACGCATCGCCTATATCATGCATATCAATAAAACGACTGACACTGGTAAAGGGAGTGCTGGCAGCCTGACTACTTGCGACTCTTAGTTCACGCAATGTGTCAGGACCAAAGGTACTGAACATAAGCAACCCTTCAGGTTGCAATACGCGATGAAACTCCTGAAAAGCTGCATCTAGATCGTTACACCACTGTATAGCTAGGTTAGACCACAGCAAGCCTACGCTAGCATCCTTTAATGGAATAGACTCAATATCCGCGCACACCAGGTATTGCTTGGCACTACCGCATAATAATTTTAGGCGCTGCCATACTCCAGTTTTGCGTGTTTTTTGCAACATCGGATGCGCAAAATCTAGGGATATCACTTGTGCGCTTTTAAAGCGATGTTGCAAAGTATGGCTAGCAGCACCGGTGCCACAACCCGCGTCTAATATTACGGCCGGTTTTAATTTAACCAAATGCAGTCGGCTGAGCATTTCCGTGCGCACTTGCTTTTGCAACACAGCTGCAGCGTCATAAGTAAGTGCAGCCCTTCCAAACGAGGCGCGCACCCGTGCTTTATCCATGCGATAAATATCGTCGGTAAGCATTACAAACTAGTAGGTTCTAAAAATTGAGTCAGCGCATCAATAAATTGTGCTTGATGAGACAAAAATGGCGCATGTGACGCACCAGCCACTACACGCAAATAACCCATTGGCAAGTGTTGCATCATCCAATGCGCAGCTTGAACAGGCGCTAGCGTATCGCGGTCACCATGAATCAGAAGTGCTGGTTTACGTAGATTCTCAATTTCCGAACGCAAGTCTGTTTCCAACAATATCTGTAGTGCTTTTTGTAAAACTTGGGTGCTGGGAATCGGCCGCTCGGCAAATTTATTACGCAATAACTTTACTGTAGATCTAGCATCGTCAGCACCCATACATTGCAGGGTTAAAAACTGGGTCATGGTCTTTTGGTAGTCTGCATTGACGCTATAGGCAAAACTACTAAAGACATCTCCGGCCATACCAAACTGCCAATCGGGCTTGTTCACAAAACTTGGGGTGGCGCCTACTAATACGAGTCTGCGTACCATTTCTGGATAATCCAAAGCAATACGCATCGCCACCTGCCCGCCTAAAGACCAACCAACTATATCTGCATTTGGGGGAAGAATTTCAGCAATATTTTCTGCTGTCGCATGCAAATGATATGGTTCTATAGGCCGACTTAAACCCATGCCTGGTAAATCCACCAAATGAAGGGTAAACATCTTACTTAGCTTTTTAATCATTGGTTGCCAAACAGCGCTATGCATGCCCCAACCATGAATTAGCACTAAGTTTGGACCGTTTCCTATGACTTCGATATGCGTATTGTTCATAATAAGGTTTCTGCTTGATGCAACACTTTAATTAGTTTTTGAATATCTTCAATACTATGCGCCGCCGATAGCGAAATGCGCAACCTTGAAGTACCAACAGGGACTGTGGGAGGACGAATTGCAGGCACCAACACTCCACAGCTTTGCAAATACTCACTTAGCGCTAATGCCTCATGATTTCCGCCAACAACCAAGGGTTGCACAGCAGTATCAGATGGCATCAGCTGCCATTTTTTGCAGTTTAGATTGTCTTTTAAATAAGCGATCAGGGTGCGTAAATGCGAACGCAAATGGTCTCCCTGCTCGATTAAATTAACAGAAGCACTTAATGTAGCCGACAGCGCAGGGGGCGCAGGGGTTGAATAGACATAGCTATTCGCCTTTTGAATTAAATACTCGATTACCACTTGCTCGCCAGCGACAAATGCGCCAGCCACGCCCGCGGCTTTACCCAGGGTTGCCATCATAATAATGCGTGGCGACTTCAGCTTAAAATGATTCAGCGTACCTTGGCCGTGCTCACCTAAAACACCAAACCCATGCGCATCATCCACATACAAATAAGCATCATACTTTTCGCATAACGATAAATATTCGGGCAATGGCGATATGTCGCCATCCATACTAAATACCGCGTCAGCAGCAATTAACTTATGCTTCGCGGTGCTAGTTTTAAGTAGTGCTTCTAGTGCAACGACATCATTATGGGGGAATCGATGGAATGTGGCGCGTGATAAAAATGCGCCATCATTTAAACAAGCATGATTTAGCTTATCAGCGAATACCGCATCATTACGTCCCATTAACGCACTAATCACGCCAATATTGGCCATATAGCCAGTAGAAAACAATAAGGCCGCCGGCATTTGCACAAATTTTGCCAACTGCTTTTCTAGATTATCGTGATAACGATGATGTCCGGTAATAAGATTGGAAGCGCCACTGCCTACGCCTGAGGCCTGTGCCGCCGATTGCATAGTAGCGATCAAATCTGGGTGGTTAGCGAGGCCTAGGTAATCATTGCTACAAAACGATAGAAAATGTTCATTGTTAGCAACAATATGTTCAGCCTGCGGTGAGTCAAGCAAACGACGCTGACGCAACAAACCATCAACCTTGCGCTGATCCAAGCTTAATTTTAAAGAGTTAAGCATGGATTAAGCTTGGCTAACACCTGCTTGGTTAATGCCTAGCTTAGCAAATAAATTTTTATCCGTCACTGCGTCTGGATTGCCAGTAGTCAGTAACTTCTCTCCGTAAAAAATGCTATTGGCACCTGCTAAAAAGCATAGGGCTTGTATGCCTTCATGCATACTTTGGCGACCCGCCGATAAACGTACATAGCTTGATGGCATGGTAATGCGTGCAGCAGCAATCGTGCGCACAAATTCAATTAAATCTAACTCTTCAGTACCATGTAATGGCGTACCTTCAACCTGCGTCAGTAAGTTAATCGGCACACTTTCCGGTGGGCGTTCCATATTGGCTAATTGCGCCAATAAACCAGCGCGCTGATTACGGGATTCCCCCATACCAATAATGCCGCCGGCACAGACGTTAATGTCTGCATCGCGGACGCGGTCTAGCGTTTCTAATCGGTCTTGGTAAGTACGCGTGGTAATCACTTCACCGTAAAATTCAGGCGCAGTATCTAGGTTATGGTTGTAATAATCTAAGCCTGCATCTTTTAACTGCTCTGCCTGACCTTCTTTTAGCATACCTAAGGTAGCACAGGTTTCTAAACCCATAGCTTTGACTTCTGCAATCATTTTAAGCACAGGCTCAAGATCACGTTGTTTCGGTCCGCGCCAAGCTGCACCCATGCAGAACCGGCTAGCACCGTTGTCTTTGGCTTCCTGTGCGGCAGTAAGGACATCTTCCAAACGCATCAAAGGTTCACTTTCCACTTCGGTGTGATATCGAGCCGCTTGCGGGCAGTATCCACAATCTTCTGAACAGCCGCCGGTTTTAATTGATAGCAAGGTGCTTACTTGCACCGCATTTGAATCAAAATGTGATCGATGAACCGTTTGCGCTTGATACATCAAATCACTAAAAGGTAATTCAAATAATGCAACAATTTCCGCAACACTCCAGCGATTAACAGAGTTACTCGCTAATTTTTCGGATGCTAGATTTGATTTTATACAGCTAGTATCAATCACGGCTTCGGCGATAGAGTTAGTGGCTGTAGATTTGTTGGCTGATTCCAGCATAAGCTGTTCCTTTGATTTAGCGTGCAATGTATTAACTTGATTTCTATGGCAATTATACCTTGTCAAACAAATATGGTGCAAACTATGAACATCAGATTAAAATTTAATCAATTGTTTTAAAATGCGTCTATACCACTGACGTATCGGGCATAACGCTGGATAATTAATGTAGAAATTTTAATGGAACTAGTTTTGCTGCGGTAGATTCTGCGATCTTCACTATCCATAGTTTGAACAATCAGAGTGAAAAATTAAAAATCTTTTACCGCCCATGTAGAATGTAGTCTTGCAGAGAGAATGCTACCCAAACCATTAAATTGAGATGTATGTTTACTATCGTTTTGTTCGAACCTGAAATTCCTCCCAATACTGGCAACATTATTCGTCTTTGTGCCAATACTGGCGCTGACTTACACCTAGTAAAACCGCTGGGATTTACGCTAGAAGACAAGCAGTTGAAACGTGCAGGGCTAGACTATCACGAGTATGCGGCGTTAAAAGTGCATGAAAACTGGCAAGATTGCAAAGCGGCGTTGGTTGGTAGGCGCACATTCGCAGTGACTACAAAAGGAAGCACTAGGCATAGCGATATTGAGTTTAAATCTGGAGATGTCTTTGTTTTTGGCCCTGAAACGCGCGGACTTCCTGATGAAATACGAAATGAGTTTGCGGAAGAGCATCGGGTGCGCTTACCAATGCTACCGAATAGCCGCAGTTTAAATCTTTCCAATTCGGCTGCAGTATTATTATATGAAGCATGGCGCCAAATTGACTTTGTTGGTGGCGTTTAAATCCTTACGGGCTAAAAGCGTACCGACAAAAAACCTATGAACGGGTCAGTAGGTTAAAGTTCTTCTGATTTCTGATCGCGCCCAAGTAAATCCATGACGGCATCTTGCGCACTTTTACCATGTGAAAGCACTTGGTCTACCTGAAAAGTAATCGGCATCTCAACTTGCATGGTTCTGGCACGGCGCATGACTTCGGCTGTTGTGCTAACGCCTTCTGCCACATGACCTAAACTATGTAAAATTTCAGCCAGTGATTTACCGCTAGCCAATTGCAAACCCACTTCACGGTTACGCGAGTATTGGCCAGTACAAGTTAAAATTAAGTCACCAGCGCCAGCGAGACCCATAAAGGTTTCCGGTGAAGCACCCAACGCCATACCGAAACGCGTAATCTCTGCCAAGCCGCGCGTAATCATTGCCGCGCGCGCATTATTACCAAAACCCATACCATCAGAAATTCCCGCTGCAATCGCCATTACATTCTTGAGCGCACCGCCCACAGAAACGCCAATGACATCCGTAGTATGGTAAACACGTAAATTAGCGCCATGAATCAGCAAAGCTGCAGTATTGGAAAACGCCTCGTCATTGGCCGCCACAGTTACAGCAGTCGGCAAACCGCGAACCAGTTCCGCTGCAAAACTTGGTCCTGATAACGCGCCCCAGTGCTGACCCGTAATCTTAGGATCACCCAACTCCTCTAGTGCAACTTCATAAGGTAGTTTGGCCGACCCCGGCTCCAAGCCTTTATGCGCCCAAACAATAGGTGCTGAGCAACCGAGCGCTTTGATATTTTTAAGTATGGCTCTAAAGCCGGCTGTAGGCACTACAGAAAGAATTAAATCAGCACCAACTAAAGCTGTCGCCAAGTCATCTTCAACCTGCAATTGATCATTAAATTTAAAGTCACCCAAATATAATGGGTTAGCACGCGCTTTGCGCATCCCTGAAACATGGCCAGCATTTCTAGCCCAAAGTGAGACTGGATGACGTTCGCTGATATTCATCGCTAACGCAGTTCCCCAAGCGCCTGCACCTAGAACCACAATTTTCTGAGGAGTTGCTTTTACCATCTATTCAGCACCCCATATTGATGAATTTAAAATATACCCTACAACACCATCTCTATGCTTCACTTTAAGCCAGCCATTACTTGGCATAATCTCAAGCACCTCAAGCACTAAATCTTTTTCAATCGTGGCTACAAGTTTAGAGGTAGGGTCAGGAGCCGATCTAATTTCTGCACTAGTAACCTTAACTAGCACCATACGTTTACTTGATAACTGCTTCGCCTCCACCCAGTTCATTGTGCCTTGTGCGTCACGCACTTTTAGCCAATCACCAAGATTAACGATCACTTCTACCGGATAAAACTGACTAATTAGCAAAGTTTTCTTAGCCGCAGCAGATGGCGCGTCATAAAGCACAGCTTTAGGCACGGCCACTGAGCGAAACTCTAGCGCAGACGCCAAAACCGGCATCAGCACTAGCACAAAACCTACAATTAACTTAGCGAGCGATGCCACCAATAACCTAGTGTTTTGCTTTTTCTTCTGAGCTCTCAGCTTGCTGTTGTTTTTGTTGTGCAAACAGCGCTTCAAAGTTGATAGGATTCAGCAAGACAGGCTGAAAACCAGCACGTACAACTAAGTCAGAAACAGTTTCACGTGCATATGGGAACAAAATGTTAGGGCAGGTAATGCCAACAATCATTTCTATGTTGTCTTCTGGCACATTGCGAATTTGGAAAATACCCGCTTGCGTAACCTCAACTAGAAACACGGTTTTATCTTCAATTTTTGAAGTCACAGTCACTTTAATCGCCACTTCAAATACTCCGTCTTCCAACATTTGAGCAAAGTTACCTAGCTCAATGCCAATTTGCGGTTGCGTACGATCAGTAAAGATTTGTGGCGCATTAGGAATTTCTAATGAGGCATCTTTGACGTAAATTTTTTCAATGCTGAAACCAGCTTGTTGAGGTTGTTCTGCCTTGTTATCTTCTTTTGCCATTATTTTCTACTTAGGTTAGGGGTTAAATTTATAAGGTGCTTATTTTAGCAGAATTTAAGCGTCAAGACTTCTCGGTGCTAACAAGCACATTACA
>Ga0209829_10001626_pt1 | contig 18013 bp, 12 predicted proteins | sample C_140205_EF_Meta_FD_187311 | JGI IMG/M metagenome (GOLD analysis project Ga0209829, IMG submission 187311) | Freshwater microbial communities from Lake Croche, Canada to study carbon cycling - C_140205_EF_MetaG (SPAdes) (version 2) | ecosystem: Environmental > Aquatic > Freshwater > Lake...
CTGCCATCCTAGATCCTACTTCATCAGGGCGACCTTTGAATGGCACGTAAGTATCTTGGAAGTCTTTGCCATAAAAGCTAGACATATTGTCTACTTGCTGCGTCCAAAAGTTAGCCCTACGCTGCAACATCTTGGTATTTTCTTGAAGCTGTTTAAGATTACTTGTAATTTCATTGAGGTGGGCAGCAGTTTTAGGGTCTTGTAATTCACGCTCGTACATGTCCCTTAAACCATCAAGACTCTTTTTGTCATAGCTGCCAATCACAGAATATATATCATCATTTATATCAGTAGACATTGGCTTGTTGCCATTACGCAACCTACTATCACCCGTAGCTCTTACGTATTTATCATTGATAACTCGGTTACCCTTAGCATCGGTTTTAAAAATAATATTTTCTAAGATCTTGCGGTCTTCATTTGCTTGCCCGCCTGTAACAAGATCATCAGTACTTTTTAAACGAGTATTAAGAATATGCTGGCGATGGCCCTCAGCAGTATCATTTCGAGTATATTTTTTACCATGCGCATCGGAATAAGCTACATCAAACCTAGTAATATTATCTAACGGCGCATTCTTAAGAAAATGAACGTAACGACGAATAGGTTCATGCCTAGCCATAAATAAAGCATCTAACCGCGCTAATGCTTCTACAGGAGTAAGTCCTTTAGTTTTAGCATATTTATCTACGGCAGAGTTAATTTTTTCATTGAATAGTTTTATATAACGAGAATTAAGATCCGAAGCAATTCCAGATGACCGCATCAATGCTGAATATACTAACTGACTATTTTCGTCGTATTTAGCTACGCCAGAAGAAATTAAAGAATCGTCTAAATCTTTAAGTATCCGACGATCACTTTGTAAAGCAATGACAGCCTTTTGAAACTTATCATAAAAAGAAGTTTTCTTATTCATACTAGCCAAAGTTAATTTAGCTGCATTTAATTTTTCATTGATTACGTATTTTGCCCCTTCTTCTGGCGTAGCAAACTTAGGATGCTCAGGCACTTTAAAAGTTCTACCCATTTTGTTTTTGGCAGTTAAAAGATCAACACCTTTTACACCAGACTTAGTTGGGGCTTTTAAAATATCGTTAAAGGCTTCTGACAATTCCAAAGCCATATTACCTTCAGACATTGATCTGCCAATACCAAGAATGCCTTTAATTGCTTTAGTAAATGAATTCCAAATAGATATTTTCCCCGAAACATCAACACCATTCACTTGTTTCTTTTGTGTCTCAGTCATCTCACCTTTTTTGAAAGCGTAACCTTTCTTTGCAAGATCGCCTTGGAGACGGTACTTAGCAAGGGCTTGTTGGAAATTACGATCTGCTATGCCGTGCGCAACAAATTCATATCTATTAACAAGAGCTTCCGGAAAATCCTTTACTAATTCTGGAATCTTAAGAGATTGTTCAAGAAGGCTATAAATATGATTAGCCGCAAAACGTTGTTCATCAGTTAGATCCGGATGCATCGGATTAATATCAGATTGTCTAAGAACTTTAGTTGTTACAGCATGTACAGCTTCGTGCATAACATTAGCGTCAGTCATACCTTCTTTAGTAAAATGCACCGTGTTTGTAGCAGGGTCATAACCAGCCGGAGCCCCAAGGTCTTTTAATTTAGCGATTGCTTGCGCGTCATAATCTGGAGAGCCTTCAATATTTACTTTTACATTTTCAAATATATTTCCTCTACTGCCCGGAACATTTTTTACTTTATCTACTTCGCCTAATAAATATTTAGCTAATTCCCTATGTAATGGATCACGGCCTTCATCAGCTAGTGTATCACTAGTTAAGTGTTCGACCGCGCTGTGAAAATCACCGGCGTTTAATTTATCAACTAGACCAGCAGATTGGTTATCTGGTTTGTATATGCGTTGCGGCGCGTCGCCAACATCTGGAGGCAATGCTTCATTTCTAGCAACTTCCTCAGAAAGTTTTTTTAATTGTTCTGGATCTTGCGTTTCTAAGATTCTATCTTTTAAATCCCTTAGCGCGGGTTCTCTATTTGAATGAACTTCGCCTATAAGATTATCTACACGATCTATTAAACTATTTGAATCATTTTTAAAATCGGCAGAAGTTTTACGAACTCTTTCGGGTTCAGTTGTTGTTTCATTCGCAATAGTTTCTTTGGCAGCTTCAGCAGCTTTAGTTTGATCAATAACTCTTTGATCGGCAACATTTACATCTGGCTGAACTACTTTTGGAGTTTCTATTTTTGGTGGAGCAGTTTGTTCTACGTCAGCAGTTTGTTGTTCCGTTTTTGTTTCTAATGGAGGCTTGACGTTTTCCTCTGTTCCAACAGAAGGCTTAGATACGCGCTTACTATTGTCCAATCCGACATCGACATTTCCAGTAGGGATTTCTCCTCCTCCTTCGGGGGACTCTGGTTGTATAAGCAATCCATTGCCCTTTCTAGGTCTTTGGGGGATAGACTTATCATCTGCTGTTGTTGGTCTAACATTTTTTTCATCCTCTGGCGCTACACTGCCGTCAGCAAGAGTTCTTTCTTCGCCTTTTATAACATATAACCGTTTTTTAGCATCCCAAGATAAAGGAGAGTCGGGTTTATCCCGTAAATTCCTTACCAAACCACGTAAATCATCTGCATCTGGTTCGTCTTTACCAGCTTTTAATCCAAGGGTTTCGCCAAGACTAGTTAAGTTTCTACGATTATAATCTAACTTTCTAAAAGCGTCTAATACATCATCATGCCCATATGTTGTAGATGTACCATCTGGTTTATAAAACGTAGCTGTACCGGGATGAGCAGTCTTTTCATCGACCGTAGTTGATGGTTTAGTAGTATCTATACTAGTAGAAGCTGGCGGTTCATATGGCTGAGGCCGACGCATAGCATCAATAGTTTTTTGCAAAACAGGATCTACAAAACGCTCACCTAGACCCGATATTTTCTTACCAATAAAAGTTTCTTTTTGTCCCAGACCTGACATAGCAGCTGCCTCAGCGATCCGTATAGGATCCATCGGCTGATCACTTATAGCCTCTTGACCTGCTTCCATACCACCACCCACGCCAGCATTTATACCAGCATGGATACGGGCAGCTATAATAGCCGCTTTAGCTTCAGGGGTAGCAGCGTTAGCTAAACTTCTAAGAGCCGTAAGTCCCGGACGGAATGCAACAAGGTTTGGAGCCATCTCACCAGCCATAGAAGCGTAAGGGTGGGCTTTCTGTTCAGCAGCTTGTTGTTCTTCTGACAAACCTAAGAAATTTGCAACGTGTGGATGGTTTTTAAGGAAAGACTCTTGCGCCATAGAGACGGCTTCAGATGCCGCAGTACCAGCAGCTAAACCTCCAACAATGGCCCCCGGCATTCCACCAACTGCGCCAACACCTGCACCAAATGATCCGGCGGCAATACCAGCAACAGATGGTAATACTCCACGTAATAAACCATGCCCAAAAGCTCCCATAGGAGTGGGCGGTGCAGTTGACTCTGAAGAACTTGAACCTTGCGCAGGAGTTCCAGCAGTGGGATGTTGCCGCAATATTTCTGCGCGAACTTGATCCTCAGTAGCGCCATCCGGCCCAGAAATCTGATAGGTATTCCCGTCTGGAGCAGACATTCTATAAATAGGCATTTTAATACCTTACCCTACTATTTCGGAATTGCCCCAACCATTACTACCACCAATAGCGTTTGTTGGAGCTGGCATTCCTCCACCACCTATTCCAATATTAACTTTTGCTTCTTGCATGCGTTCTTGCAATACTTGTTGTCGAGCAGCTTCAACTGACATTTTATTCTTTTTTACAAGCTCATTAACTCTAGCCACTGCGGGGGACAATTGGTTACTAAATTCAGCTTGAAGATCATGTTGGATTTTTTGTTCTAATTGCATACGAACAATTTCGCTTTGTCGAGTATAATTACTATTATAATTTTGAACTATGCCGCTCAATTGATTAATCATAGCTTGGTTTGCTTTACCTGCTGGTGAATTAGGATCTAAATAGATTTGATCCCGTTCCCGTTTTAAAATTTCTTCTTGATAGGGTTTAGCAGGATCGGTGCCCCTAGCAATTCTTTCTTGGCTAGCCAGCTGTGCCGCAAGTTTAACACCCTCTGTACGTTGATTATTTATATCTCTTGCAGCTAAAGCACGTTCAGCCGCTAAATCTTTAGCCGCAGCCTCTGCATCTTTTACTCTAGTCTTTATATCCGACTCAGCGTCTTTCATTTCGGCGCGGTTATCATTCTCAAGCGCAGCCGCATACTTGTATCTATCGTCATACAACTTAGACATTGCATTATTATAATTATTAAGCGTTTTCTCTTTAGAATCAGACCATGCGCTAAGACCTTGGAATGCAGCAGTTAACGCACCTTTAATTCCGGGGCCGACATAGCCAGCTTGGTTGCTACGCGCGCCAGCAGCCATTCCCATAGCAGCAAAACCTTTAAGCCTATCCATCGCTAATAAATGCGGTTTACTATCTATCAGATCTTGAGTCATTTTATCTGCGTGTTGTATACCTTCTCTAGCCGCATTTCCCAGTCCCATAGCTAGATCAGCTTCATGCCGTTGTCGCAACAAATCAGCATACGGTACATCCGCAATTTTGCGTTTATCATCAGCAACACCTCTAAGATGTTCTATGTAATCTAATTCTTCTTTAGGAGTCTTAGGAGTTCCTAACAGACCTGTTAATGCGCCAATACCAGAATCTTTATTTTTATACGCTGGTAATTGACTCATATCAATCGGGCTTGAATCTTTGTCTTTAGTTTCTTTTTTGTCAGTTGCAGTTGGTTTCGGTACAACAGGCTCGTCTCCTCTAGGTTGAACAATTCCGAATGTACCGTATTTTATTAATTCACCAAGAGCACGAACACCAACTTCTCCCGCCGTAGTACCAAATTCATTATTACCAAGTACATGTGTTTTAGGATCCATACCAAACATACGATAGTAATCTTCAGTAGGAGTGTATCCAGCAGCTAGATCGCCAGATCTTATATTTTGAACGCCTTGATATATATCACCAGCTCCCCTAGCGGCAGCAGCGTAAGGGAATGCAGCCAGATACGTTCTACCAACTGCTCCGGGTATTGCTTTTAAACCCCCGGATAATATACCTCCAGTTGGGATTTTTGGATTAAACTTTCTGCCAGCATTTAATGCAGATCTAATTTTACCTAGCAAACTAACGGCGGCAGGATCCCCAGTGGCAGCGGCTTGTTCAGCAGCGGCAATATTTTCTGGAGCGATAGAAGGTGTAGTTTCCTCATAGTTATTGTAAATATTTTCTGACGCAGAAGTATCATCAATATCCGGCATTGGCATTGATCCAGCAGCAAAATGTTTAATAGCGCCGCCACGTTTTTTCCCGGGAACTTTGTCAAATGAATAGTTTCCAAACCCAGCATAATTTGACATATACCCATCAATAGGTGTTGGATTAGCTACATACGCATTTGCTTTTGCTGTCGCAGCTTTCCCTTCGGGGCTTTGTGACCATGCTACATACCCGGGATCCCACGGAGCAATTCCGGGAGAATGTTCTGGTGGAAGTAATCTACCCGTTGCATCCATTTTGTAATTGGAATATGGAGAAACAGTATTCATGTAATCCATATAGGCTTTATTCTGCGCTGCAACATTTGGAGCAGCCATACCCGGATGCCAATTAGGATTTTGCGCTTTATATTGCGCTTCAAAAGCAGCTCGCTGCTGCGCAGCCATTGGTCCTTGCCCTGCATTGAAAGGCCGTTGTTGTGGTTGAAACCCCGTCATCGAACCTGTATTTGGTTGGGGATTTAGTGTTTCTGTAACAACCGGTGAACCATCTGAATAAACTTGACCCGCATTTGGATTTAGTTCTTTTCCACCATACGATGCATACCTTGATATATCCGCTGAAGTGATTGGCGTATATGGTTTGCCATCCATAAAAGAATGACCCAATTTATCAACAGTTATTTTACCTGACGCATACAAATCATTTTCTGCGGCACTAGCTGCGTTAAAAGCTTTCTGGTTCTGCATGGCTTGTTGCCAATTACCGCCATACTGGTTTATATAAAACTGTTGCTGATTCGCTAATCTTTTTTCCCTATCCCCCGTGAACGCATGGGGATGATGACCATGCCCTAAACTAGCTATTCCTTGTGTTGGAGCTGGAGCTGGAGCAGGAGCAGGAGCTTGAGTAGCGTATTCTTTATTTAACGCATCAATTTGATATTGCTGCCACGGTGTTGCCTGAGAATACGTATGACCGCCCACGACATCTGTGTATAGACCTTGAGCATTAGCCGTAGTAGACACTTGCCCAGTAGCTGGTGTTGGAGCAGGAGCAGGAGTAGGAGCAGTAGTAGGAGGAGTAGATGTTGGGGCAGGAGTACCGCCAGCAGTGGGAGTAGATGCTGGATTAGTAGATGGATTCGATGTAGGCAACTGACCTATTGTATGCGCTCCGGGTCGATCCATAAAATCATGAGTACTGCCGCCCTGATCAAACGCAATAATGCCGCCACTCGCATACCGATCTTCGTGACCAATATTGTGAACAGGTATTTCTGCTAGACCGCCATGTCGAAACGGCATCTGAGGCCCTTGTGGTTGTGGCGCACCTTGTTGTGGCATACCCGGCTGCGGCGCACCTTGTTGTGGCATCTGAGGCTGAGGCTGAGGTTGTGGCTGTTGAGGCTGAGACTGAGGTTGAGGCTGCTGCTGTCCCATTAACATCTGAGCAATATTCTGACCTTGGACTTGGGCAGATTGAGGAGGAGTCAACTGCGGAGGCAGCTGTGTTTGCTGCCGTCTAAGTTTCATAGCAATTAATTCATGAAGAGGAACTGTGCCTTGCGCATCATTAATCCTTTGCATGATCTGACCAGCAGGTGCTTGCTGCCCTTCCATACGTTTTAATTCGGCTTCAAGATTTTGACCAGCTGGGCTAAATTTAGAAATCCCAGCACTTGGATGCATATTATGCATACCCATCATGTCAGGTGAACTTTGCATACTATTAGGATTTCTCATCTGCATAATCTATTTTCCTAATTAACTCTTCTGACCACCGCCAAAAGCACCGCTCATTAAAGCCCCAATCCCAGCACCTGCTAGACCAAATCCATTACCCGGATTTGAATAAGTAGCTGTACCGTATTGTGGAGTAACATATCCATGAATAATTCCACTTTCTCGTTCTAATTGTTGGAATGGATAGTTTAATTGGTCCATGTAGTTTTGGTAGTTAGTATTAAGCATTGTCTGCTCATTACCTTGAACTGTTTTACCAGCATTCAATAGAGCTTCATTAATACCCATCGACTGCCCATATTGATTTTGGCCTTGCTGACCTAATGCTCCAGAAGCTTGTAATAGTCCTTGCAAATACGATTGGTTAAGACCCGCACCAAACTGCTGTTGCTGAGCATTTTGACTTTGCGCAGCTTGACCATACTGGGCCAAGTTTTGTGCTTGCTGTACCCCCAATTGATTAAGCATTGTTTCTTGTTGCAATTTCTGAGCTTGAGTTTGTAACCCAGCCTGTTGATTTGCTAATCCAGCTTGTTGGCGATTTCCAACATTTTGTTGTTCAGCTTGCATTAATGCCGCAAGATTAGCTTGACCAGACTGAAGTTGCTGTTGCTGAGATGTATTAAACTGTTGCTGGGCGTTACTAAATGCATTCGCCACATTACCTGCTAATGTTTGCTGTAGACCTTGCTGAGCCATAGCTTGCATCAATGCTTCGCGGCTACCGCCTAATCCACCTGCCTGCGTTGCAGCAGAACCTAATTGTGGAAGCTGGTTAGCATAATTCTGTATTGCTTGGTTCTGCGCTGTTTGCAGATATGGGGTCATGTACTGTTGTACGTTTTGCCCTGTAAACTGTTGTGGCCCAGCCATTTGAGCTGCTTGACCCTGCGCTCCGGTAACAGTGTCATACCCCATATTCATGCTCGCTAATTGAGCGGGGGTATATTGATTAGTAGCGTTTACTGGATTGTAATTAGAACCAGCAGCAAAACCAGCGCCAGCCAATCCAGCCAATCCTGCGGCTTGATTAATATATTGAGACGGCTGCATCTGCTGGATGTTGCCAAATGCTTGAGTCTGTAAAGGATTAAAACCAGCAACTTGCTGTCCAGAATACGGGGTATAGGGTACATTTGCGGCTGCTTGCGCTTTGCCCAGCATCTGTTCTACATATGGTTGAGTATATGCAGCTAAATTACTTTGGGTTATAGTTTGTTCAGTTTTATCTGCCATATCACCACCTCAGCCGTACAATTGATTTAAATATCATACTGGCACAAACTTATTTGGATTAATTTGACGGCCTTGTTTCGGATTGCCTGTACGGGCTAAACGAACTTTATCCATCATTTCATAGAGTTTTTTGGAGCCAGCTTTTGTAGAGCCATTTCCAAGATGCGATACAACATCAGCAGGGATTACAAATTCTCCATCTGCCAAAGCCGCACGTTGAGGGGGTTTATTTTGACTATGGATAACGGCGTCAATTGAATCTGACATTCCGTCCCCATCCCCATCTAAGAGTTTACCACCAGCGCTATAAGTATACACAGCATTTTGAGGTATTGATGCTAGCCCTCCCCCTGCCATGTGTAGCCCTTTAAGTGCATTTTGCGCATAATCTAGTAAAGCAGATGGCCCACCATTAGTTTGAACAAATTGACCTTTAGTTGCGTCCCAAGTCCAACCATTAAAATTAGTATCTGCGGCAGTGGTATGGTTCTGTGCAAATGTCTTCCATCGGTCTAATGGCGAACCACCCGCGCCGTTATCAGTAGGGGGAGTAGTAGGGGGAGTAGTAGGGGGAGTAGTCGGTGGCGGCGGCGGTTGGACTATAGGTATAAGCTTTTTATCATGGGCATTTAAAGTATTAATGTAGTCGTTTAGCTCTGTGGATGATGGGGTAGGCGCTAACATAGAAGTAGGCTGCGCTGCGCTATTTGTTATAAGGTCAGAATAATAACTTTTCATTGCATCCGTAGTTGTTTTATCAGCGGCTCCACCGCTAGCCATATGATGCACATGACCGCCCCGTGCTAAGTTTTCTGGCCCTAATCCTTGATAGACGTACCCACCTGTGGTAGGGGTAGATGAGCTTCCAAATTCGCTTGACCAAGGAGTTGTGGATCCCGGAGGATTGGCGTTTTCATACCCACTACCAATAAATGCGGGTTCTCCTAACATACCAAATTTAGGATTAGGAGTTCCTTGGTTATATCTAACATTGTAGTATGGCGTTCCACGTTTTTTATCATCTTTTTCTTTAGGAGCCTCATCAGGAACAAACATCGGCGATACGGCAGCAGCAAGAGTTCCATAAGAACCAAGTTTTGAGCCTAATGACCCAGCGCCATGACCTATCAATGATTGATCTCCAAGAGTACTCATAAATGCTTTGCGTCCAGCAGCATTACCCAACCCCTGAAATCCTTCAAACATATTTGCATAAGATGAAGGGGTGGAGGCGACGTAAGATATAGGGTTGGCAGCGGAAGCAACGTTAGCCGCAGCTGATCCGTACGATGTCGGATTAGCAGCAGATTGTCCTAACGCATTCATGAAATTTCCACCGATAGTACCATCAGCAGCAGGAATAGCCGCAGTTGATCCAAACGATGTAGTATCAGAAGCAGCTTTCCCTAACGCATTCATGAAATTTCCACCGATAGTACCATCAGCAGCGGGAATAGCCGCAGTCGCGGGAGCAGCAGCAGTCGCCGCAGGAGCAGCCCCAGTTGCGGCGGTACCAGTGCCAGTAATAGCTTCAGTACCAGTAACGGGCGCAGCAGCAACCGATCCAACTTTAGATAGTGCGTTACCAATACCCATACCACCAAAAGCACCTAAAGCACCAAACAAACCTTGTTTCCAATCATGTTTGACAAGACCTGTTAATGCGCCAATACCACCAGAAATAGCTAATTGCGCCGCTAATGACATTCCCCCTGTAAATGGGGCTAGAACAATGCCCGCAATCATAGGAAGGAACTTGCTTAAGAATCCTGCTTCTGGTAGGCCCGTATGTGGATTGATGGTAAGACTACCGCCATGAGCCATCGCAAGCTTTTGTAATCCATGAACTTCTTCGGGTGACATGTGTACAAGTGTCGAATCCCCATTGCGTCCCAATGAAGCTAAACCAGCAGCTGTTTGCCGATGGTTAGGGTGATGTGCTATTGCGTTATACATAGTTTATCCCACGGGGCCAAATGGCCCGAATATATCATAAAATTAAGAAGCTGTGTTCGATATAAGAATGCCTTCGACATTAACAGCCAGCGGGTGAGTGCCTGAACCGGTATAACCCTGCCATTGAATATCTGTTTGGGCGGCGTGTACAAATGGCGCAACACGTTGAATAAGATAAGTATTAGCATAGGGCGATTGAGCTATCGTATATGACTGCCCAGTAACCGCATTACTTGTTTTGGCAAGCCACACTGCATAGGCTGTAGCGCCACCCGCTTCAGAACCAAATCCTGTATAACGAGTACCATAGAACGTATATCCTATCGGTACACTATATAACGCCGCTTGATTTCTACCAACCCCCGCGTTGATTTTGGCTACGACGTTACCTGCGGAAGGGGATGAACTCGTTACTGTTATGTCCCCTGTGTTGGATGCATTGGTCATGATGATTGAGTTGACCCGCAGATAACTATTGACTGTTGTGACAGCAGAAGTTCCATTCAGGGTTTTAGTTTCGCTAATCTGGTTATAACCGCTGTCAAGTCCAGAAATTAAGACGCTCTTAGCTGATGTATCTGATGCGCTACTGCTAACAATTGAAAGCTGCACTGCTGCCGTAGGGTAGACGTACTGAGTTGGCACGTTGGCTAATTCCCAAACCAAACAAGCAGTTGTAGTAACTGCTGCGTTATATCCAAAAATATTGACTACCGAGCATCCGGAGACTTGTCCACGCGCAACTTGCATATACCACGGGGCATTAGAAACAGATGAAGTTGTCCCTGCAATTGGTGGGTATAGAGATATTGTCATGTTGCTTGACCCCCCGAAATAACAATCGACGCTGCGGCAGTTGCCTTTGCTTGTATAGAATCCCCAGCTACCATAATCTGAGTCCCTGTCCACTGCAATGTACTAGCAACAGGAAGGCTAGCGTTATAAAACAACGCATTAGAAGTAGAGGCTGTACTTCCATTTGGAACGATATATACCGTAACAGTAATTGAACCCGAGCTTGTGTTACAGATGTCAATATCTTTTACATACGTTTGAGTATTAGCAGGGCAGATATAATAGTTAGTCGTTGTCGTATTCAACGCGCCTTGGCCCAACTTGGACGCAACAATGTTTTGATATGCCATTAGAATGACCCCATGTTAAGCCACATTGACACGGATGAATTCCCACTCTGCTGGATCAATTGCCCATTGTTACTATCGTTCTGCTGAAAATAAAGCTTCAATTGGTTAGTCAATTGATTCTGATGCTGCTGATCGTAGTCTTTTGGCGGCAGGTTTAGATTAGGCGCTTTAGATGGAATTAATTTACTCATCGTCTACCATCCTGACGCATATCAAACCGCATCGTACCCATTTGCCAGAACACGCCTGTACCCGTTGACTGAATATAAAAGTTCATTTGACGGCCTCGAATCCGTGTATAGAGCGCACCTGTATACTGTTCAACTGGATATGTGTTTGGAGCAGTGGGGGCCACTTGAGTATTAGTAACCGTTGAGTCAGCAACATTCCCGATGTCCCCACCCGTCAAATAAGGTAAGCCCGAGTTATTTCGTGGGTTCAATGTTAAATAGATCTGCGGATTCGTTACAGTAGAACCTTGAAATGTAAAGTCTGGTAAGAATCTCCAAACGTATCCAAAACGGTCGCCCCCACTAATATCAAAATCAGAAGTCTGTAAGTAAGACGTAATAGGTTGGACTCCAGTACTTGGAGACGCGTCGTCGTACCCATTTTCATGCTGTAAGATCTGATTAGGAATATAATACGTTACTTGTGTATATGCTAAATGAGTTGTAGCCGTAGAGCCGCCATATCCCCGAGTACATCCAGATAGTGAGTTCCCACTATTACTTGTGTAAGAAATTTTTTCATTATCAATAATAACAACACCTGACGACGGGTATGTACTTGAATTTAATAATGAAATAGACGTTGCTGTGGAGCTAGTAATAGCAGCAGATAGATATGAGGTTTGAATGCTAAACGCAGCCAATGGGTAAGATTGCAAAGACGAGTTAAGCCACGCAGTACGGTTTAATGTTCCGTAATACCATGAGTTTTCAAGATAGTTGTAGATAACGTAGCTATCATTAATAAGACTACTTGTTGACGGGTAAAACCACCAGATCTCATTAAACCCTTCATTCTGCCCACAAACAACTTGGCTCTGCTGACTAAAATTTAAATTAGAAAATATATATTTACGAACCGAACAAGGGAGAGGTTGCACCGTACCGTTATAAACATAAAATTTATCTACGCCCATCCAATACGTTGCGCCGTTAACTGTAATCGCCGCGTTCTGAGAAACAATAGAAATATTATCCATCATTAGTTGGAACGTAAATATAAACGGAGGGCCAATATACTGCATCGAATACAAAGCCCGGTCTGTCCAAATTAAGATTTCTTGACGAGTGCTTAAACCGCCAACAATATATGAACCGCTTGCAAGGGTTTGTTCACCCGATTGGTTTGATGTTGAGGGCGTCCATTCATACGGTATAGATTGATCTGACCAACGTACAAGCGTTGGACTAAATGCAGGGGATGCATTTATTGGATTGTACGGCGTTGAACCCAAAGCAACAGTAAATTGGTTAGCACTAGAAATAAGAATTTGATTTGTCTGGTTTGGGGCGCATTTGCCTGAATAGCTAAATCCAACAACGTCACCAGCAGCTAAAGTAATCGTACCGCTTGGAATAACGACAGTGATCGTCGTGTATCCAGTATATGTAGGAGATAAAGCAACGTATGTACCAGCAGGGATTACGCTACCTCCAGAACCAGAGTAAAGCGTTAGTGTAGCGCCATAGTCCACACCCTGTGAATTAGCAATGGTGAAGGAAGATCCCGATGCTCCCGATGTAACGCCTACCGTTACAGTTTGGTAAGTTTTATTAGAGGATGCAGCTTTTGTATTAATTGTAACGGCAGCGGGGTACGTAGACGTATTCTTGGTCCAATAATAAATTGGCCCTGCACGGTATGCCATTACAAGGTCATCGCCAAAGTTGCATTGCGACCAAAGACGTAAGGGAGTAGTAGTACCTGAACTAGCGCCCCATGCACTGATTCCCCATCCACCTGATCCCCATCCAGAAGATGAAGAAACAATAGCGCTACCAGCATTTAATTCAAAAGTTACTGGAACTGAGGCACCGCCTCCCGCCGCTGTAGAAGTCGCAACAGACGGGCCAATAATTTGGTAGCCAGAGATAGAAAAAGCTATAGTCCCGGCGACTGTTTGTGACCCAGTAGTTGCGTTAATAAAAGATACAGATGAGGTAGTAGAAGCAGTAACTACATACGTACCATTATATCCGAGGGGTGTAACGCCTGAAATAGTTACAGAAGACCCTATTGGTGGAGCATAAGTTTGTGCAGTAAAAGATATTGTAGCAGTACCCGCTGCGCCACTAGCCGCTGTAGTAGCTAGAGAAGGGAGTAAAGGCAAAGATACAATTTCGTACGTACCATTAGTAGGTATGGTTACTCCACCAACAGTATAAGGCCCACCAGTAAATTTTATAAACGTGCCAACAGTAACAGCAGTAGAATCTAAAATCGTGATTAATGCTATGCCTGAAGTTGTTGTAATCGGATTTGTAGTACTTAAAGTTTTTGCTGTTGTAGGAGTAATATCATTATATGAAGAGCCATTACTCGGCTGTATGTAATATTTTTGATTTGTCCCAAAGGCAATTAAATTTTCGCCAGCTATCGTGAACCAATTCCATAATGTACGGACAATACCATTATAGGTATAACTCTGAGTTGGGTTTGCCCAACCACCAATTTTTTCAGGGTTATTTGCACGGAAACGGATTTTATTGCAGTCGTAATAACCGCCCTTACCCGCGTAGTTCGTGACTTCGCGGTTGATACCCGGCTGAAATTTTAATTCCGAAATCGGCATGGTTACCCTTACTTAATCTGTTTGCCGTCTTTTAGATCTTCAATAGTCAACCCACCCGTGTACTGGAAGTGAGCTAACTCTTTAAATGTTTTCCATTCACCCGCCCAGTCAAGTCCAGCGTCTTTACCCAATTCACCAAGCCGCGCCCAAATTGGATCGCTACCATCCCAGACGGGTTTACCATTAACAATAGGTACGATATCTACGGCGCACTTGTAGTTATGAAAGGACTCTCCACCTTTGGCATTCGTCACAATCTTGCCGGGGGTCGTACGCCCTTGCGCATACAATGCATTCTGAGATTCTGTATCCCGATACGTCGAAGTCACAAGTAAGTCAATATTGTTCGCAACGCAAAGTCCCATTAGCCGTTCAACTTTCAATTTGGCAGCAGGGACTAAATCAAATAGATTGCGTGAGTTGATCATGAACTACCTTATTAAACAATTAACACCAATAATAACTTCTGTACTAGGTTGATTTTTAGGCCGACCCCATTCATCAACTTCAGACTTTATTTCAGCTTTTGGCTGGCAGTCCAACTTTTGCAGACGTAATGATGTGCATGACGGCATTAACAACACCGACAACAGCAACAGTACCCGTAGCCAGATTTTGAAGAGTCGCGTCGTCAATACCCAAATCGTAACCAAAGGTCTTAGATAATCCCGCCGCTGTTGCAAGTAGCGCAATAACCACGTTTGTTGCAACTGTATTATTTTTCCATGTCGCAGGACTTGCAACTTCCTTTCCTTTCTGAAATAACTCAAAAAATTTAGGCGCATTTTTAATCGCATCAAAAATATTCATACCAATCTCCTATTAAGCTGTATAAGTTCCGCTACCAGATTTAAACGTGAGAATCGTGTAGATGCCACTTGTTGATACTGTTGGCAAAACACCGCCGATTGTTCCAGTATATAGTGATGTTGGGATAGACAAAATTACAACGCCTGAACCGCCAGTACCGCCTTTAAAAGCAGTTGAAGTGCTTCCAGATCCTCCACCGCCACCGCCTGTATTAACAGTGCCATTAGCACCACCTGCTCCACTACCACCTGCTCCACCACCACCTGCGCCAGCAGCACCAGCCGTAACGTACCCACCGCCACCACCGCCACCAGCATACGTAACAGATGATCCAGTGATCGAAGATACTGTTCCAGCACCGCCAGCCGCTCCAACTCCGGTTGTATTAGGAGCATTGGATCCTACAACACTAGAACCACCGCCACCGCCACCGCCACGGCCTGTCGCATTACCATTACCGCCAGCAAAACCTTGGGGCGTGATTCCTGCGGCTCCCGTACTAGCCGTACCGCTTAAACCAAATCCACCACCACCCGAGCCTCCAGTATTGGGAGAAACGCTAGCACTTGTAGTTCCATTAGCTGATCCACCACCGCCACCGCCACTTATAGAAATGGTTGTAAATCCAGTTGCAATAATAGAACTATCAGTACCCTTACTACCAGCAAATTGACTACCAGTTGAACCAGCGCCGCCAGCACCAACGTTAATCGTATAGGTCGTACCTGAAACAAAAGTTGTTGACCCTGTTACAAGTCCACCGGCTCCACCACCGCCGCCTGAAGCACTATTTGATCCGGTTCCACCGCCACCGCCACCTGCAACGATGAGATAGCTAACAGAAGCAGTCGCTGCTGTTTTAATTGCTAACAATAAATTCAAAGTACCACTCATGTTAGGTTGGTTCCAGATATGTACCAAACCGTAGATTCAACTTTAACTGCTGTCGCAATACCGTATCGGGCTAACAAACGTGTTCCAGTAGTTCCTGCACCAGCAAGGTACATTGTATCGGCACAAATAATAGATATATTACCAGCAGCAGATCCGTTATTAATAAACGTCAATACAGTACCAAGAGGATAGGACACTGATCCTGTTCCAGAATTTGGTGGGATTGAATAAGCAACACTGCCGGGAGTTGCTCCGTTGTAATAAATGGTCTTACCTGAATCTGAAAGAACAGTTGTATAAGAAATTGTCTGGGCATTTATGGGGACTTCAAGGAATCCCGCGTTAAATAAAGACGCCGCCGAGTCTGCAATCTTTGTTGAATGTGTGCCGCTAACGCCATTGACAGTTAAAGCATTACTACCACTAGGGGGAGCTGAAACAGCGATTGGACTCGCTAATGTCGGGAAGTAGTTAGTTGCAGAAACAACGTTTGTTCCGTTACATACCAAGAAAGCTTTTGCCCCAACAGGAACGGCAATGCCTGTACCCGAAGGAGTTTTAACTGTAATTGAACCACTACCTGATGAAATATTGTTATAGACGATATATAGCTTAGGGTTTGCTGGGACAATCAGGTTATTGCCACTGGATGTACCTGTACATTCAATAAACATATTCCTATACGAAACAGGAGATCCTGTTGTACCTGCTGTATAGATTGTACCGGGGGTTGTATTACCACCACCATCTGCACCTTGAGATGTATCTAAAGTAATATTAGCGCTAGAAAACGCTTGGGTCACATAAGAAGAAACTGCCTGTTCTAGCAACGTTCCTAAATTGGTATTAGTCGTATTACCCCATGTACCAGCTTGATCGCCTGTAGCAATAAGTTGAAGTTGTAGATTGCTAGAATAAGTACTCATTGTTTAAAATCCTCACGCAGCAACCTGCGTCCAATTGGGGTTTTGTGCTTCAGTTATCGTCGTCCATCCGGGGGTTTGCGAATTGGAAACAGGAACCCAATTCGGAGTTTCTGCTGGTATAATAATACCCCAGATAAGGGGTGAAGTGATAGCACCAATGCCTGAAACCCCTGTTACTACAACCGTTGCGTCTGCTGTAACTGTGACAAATCGGACTGCCCCCGTTCCGGTAACGGTTGTAACAAATGTTGTAACGGCGGGGGTTACAGATCCAAGAACTCCAGTTCCGGTAACTGCCGAAACTGTATAACTAACATTCCCTATTACTATGACAGACTGGATTGCGCCAGTAGCGACAACTGCCGAAACTGTATAACTAGCATTTTGTGGCACTGATGCCGTGACAGATTGGATTACTCCGGTAGCGGTAACTGCTGAAACCGCATAACTAACGTCTACTATCACCGTAACAGATTGGACTACTCCAGTTGCTGTAACAGCAGATATGGATACGGTAGCATCACTAACAAACGCAGATAATGGGGCAGCCGAAAGTGCATTAAACCCCAACATGGCTTAGCTTCCTACAGGCGCTGAAAACGTCCCCGTAGCAGGGTCATAGATATAGCTCAATTGTGCAGTGGGCGGGTCAGTATCCAATAACGCAGTCTGCCCGTCAGGTGGACTCCATTCTGCAACGCCATCCCATTCAATGACATTTTGAACAATGTTTTCTGCATCAATGACTGCATAGCGTGCCATCAAAAATACTCCACAATCCAAACAATGCCCTTGCCGCCTAAACCGCCAGCACCAGCAGTAAACGTGTTGAGGTTAGACCCACCACCGCCACCACCGCCGCCGTTCACACCAGCTCCACCCGCACCTGCAACGCCTGTAATATTAGATCCACCACCGCCACCGCCGTAAGCAGGGAGACTTGCGAAAATCAAAGTAAACGTACCGCCAACCGCGCCAATTGCACCGCCAGCAGGAGACGATCCACCAGCTCCATATGATGATCCTCCGTTGCCGCCAGCAAAAGCGGCAGGAGTTGTTGATATGCCACCACCCGAACCGCCGCCCGTTGCAAGCATACCTATGCCGCCAACAAATCCGGCTGTACCGTTACCACCGCCACCGCCGCCTGTGCCACCGCCCGACGTACCCATAAATGTCGTGTTATTAACGCCAACACTTCCAGAGCCTCCAGCAG
>Ga0209829_10001627_pt1 | contig 18009 bp, 16 predicted proteins | sample C_140205_EF_Meta_FD_187311 | JGI IMG/M metagenome (GOLD analysis project Ga0209829, IMG submission 187311) | Freshwater microbial communities from Lake Croche, Canada to study carbon cycling - C_140205_EF_MetaG (SPAdes) (version 2) | ecosystem: Environmental > Aquatic > Freshwater > Lake...
ACATCCTGCAATGTGCGCTCTTCACGTGGCACAGTTAGGCCAACGGAGCGCGCCAAATCTTCAATCGCTTCGATATAGCCAAGGCCCGAAAACTCCATGAGAAAACCAATCGCCGACCCATGCGCGCTACAACCAAAGCAGTGATAAAACTGCTTCGTGGGTGAGACAGAAAACGATGGTGATTTTTCTTGATGAAACGGACACAAGCCTTGATAGTTTGCGCCCGCTTTTTTTAATTGCACATGTTGACCAACGACATCAACGATATCAATGCGATTGAGTAAGTCAGCAATAAACGATTGGGGAATCAAGCCCACGGATTAGTCCAAGGTCATGATGGATTTAAGGCAGCCTTCACCATAGCTGAAACAGCACCCATATCAGCTTTACCAGCTAATTGCGGTTTAAGCGCGCCAATGACTTTACCCATTTCTTGCGGAGAACTGGCATTCAGTTGCGCGATCGTTGCCTTAACTATTGCCGTCACTTCCTCAGTAGAGAGTTGCGCTGGCATATAACCCTGCAAAATAGTTTGCTCGAGCACCTCTATTGCGACCAAATCAGTACGACCGGCTTTTTGAAATTGCTCAATCGAATCTTTTCTTTGCTTGATTAATTTTTCTACTATGGCTACCACTCCAGCATCATCAACCACGACGCGCTCATCAACTTCGCGCTGTTTGATCGCCGCCAATAAAAGACGAATCGTATTTAAACGAGCCGTTTCTTTGGCTCGCATAGCGTTTTTCATATCTTCAGTAATTTGTTCTTTAAGGCTCATGCTGTCATTCTCCTAAAAACCTACGAATATAGTAATACCTGTGCCCTTAAAAGCAAAAACCCGCTGCGTATTACCGTCAGCGGGTCTAAAACATTGACCTAAAGAATTAATTCAACAAATAAATCGATAAAAGCGTGTTAGAACAGCTTCTTAGGCAACATTTGACTGCGCAAACGCTTGTAATGGCGTTTAGCGGCTGCGGCTTTTTTGCGTTTTCGCTCGGCCGTAGGCTTTTCATAAAATTCACGCGCGCGTAAATCGGTTAAGAGGCCATTTTTCTCAATGGTGCGCTTAAAACGGCGCAATGCCACTTCAAATGGCTCGTTTTCCCGGAGGCGGACTGTTGTCATACTGTTTAACTCGTTTATGCTCGAAAATGATTGAAAATTTACAGAATCACGGATTCTAGCACGACTAGGCAAAAAAATGATTGTTTTGGGTATTGAAACCTCTTGTGATGAAACGGGTCTAGCCCTCTATGACACCGCTCCCTTGGAAGCCGGACGCCCCGCGGTACTGGGCATGATGGGGCAAGCGCTGCATTCCCAAATTGCCATGCACCGAGATTATGGCGGGGTAGTGCCTGAACTAGCCTCGCGCGACCATATTCGGCGTATTTTGCCCCTTTTAGAACTAGCCCTAAAGCAGGCTAAGCTGGATTTAAAGTCCATAGACGCTGTGGCGTATACCCAAGGGCCTGGTTTAGCGGGGGCGCTTTTAGTCGGAAGTGCCTTTGGTCAATCACTAGCACAGGCATTACAAAAACCGGCATTAGGTATCCATCATTTAGAGGGCCACTTACTTTCCCCCCTGTTGGGCGCGGCTAGTGATGGCGTACCAAACTTTCCCTTCGTAGCCCTCTTAGTTTCAGGTGGGCACACTCAATTAATGCTGGTTAAAGCGGTGGGTCAATACGAACTACTTGGCGAAACCCTCGACGATGCTGTTGGTGAAGCGTTTGATAAAACAGCCACGCTCTTGGGATTAGAGTATCCCGGTGGTGCTGCCGTATCTAAACTAGCCACCCTTGGTAAAGCAGGTCGCTTTAATTTGCCACGCCCGATGCTCCATTCAGGCGATTTAGATTTCTCATTTTCAGGACTTAAAACTGCAGTACTAAATCAAATCAAACAACATTCACAATTTGCAAGTGCAAATGCTGGAGACAACTTTCGAGCTGACTTAGCGTATGCTTTTGTTGAGGCGGCAGTTACCGTCTTAGTAAGTAAAACGACTAAAGCAATGCAGTTAACAAACTGTCGCGATTTAGTCTTAGCTGGTGGAGTAGCTGCAAACACCCAGCTGCGCTTGGCTCTACAGTCTGCAGCAAAGAACTTGCAATTTAACGTCTTCTATCCGCCCCTTGAGCTTTGCACTGATAACGGCGTGATGATTGCATTTGCTGGAGCGCTGCGCTTACTCTCAAAGGTCAGCTCAGAAACGCAAACTGAACGATCCGGCGCCTTTAGCGTTAAGCCCCGCTGGGATTTGGCGCCACACTAGTAATGCGGGCAAAAGCGCTGTGATTATGAATCGATTCAAAATTTTCTGCGTCGACGGTGAAACCACGAATGCGCGCATCTTGCTGCAAACGACCAGCAACATCGCGCACCAAGTCTTCAACAAATTTGGGATTGTCGTAAGCGTGCTCGGTTACCCACTTTTCATCAGGCCGTTTTAATAAACCCCACAACTCACTCGAGGCCTCGGTCTCGGCGATGGTAATTAAATCTTCTACTGTCATGATGGCTTGCGGATCTAGCGCCACTGTCATGGTGACATGCGAGCGTTGATTATGAGCGCCGTAATCGGAAATTTCTTTTGAGCAAGGACATAAGCTCATCACTGGCACGATGACATGCAATATTAAGGTCGTCGTTACGGCGCCCGCTTGCGTACCCAACTTATTTTTCTGGATTTGTGCAGTCCAGGTCACCTCGTAATCCATCAAACTTTCAACGGCAGAAACTGGTGCCTGCTTTTGGACAAAGTGAGTATAGGTAAATTGAATCATGCCTTGTTCGGCTTGTAATAACGGCAACATTTCCTGCGTCATGGTGACGAGAGCACTGCTATCCATCGCCGTATTTTGTTGTTGTAAGAGCGCAATAAAACGTGACATATGCGTGCCCTTACTGGCGGCGGGCAAGGCAACACTCATCGTAAAGTTTCCAACCGTGGGAAAGGTGCCGCTGGCAGTACGAATCGTTAAGGGATGACGTATACCCCGAATACCCACTTGCTCGATCGGCATCGCCCGCTCATCAGCAGTCGACTGCACATCGGGCATAGTGCGGTTTTTAAGAAAGGAGAGGTTTAAATCATTCATTACGCTATTTTCAAGGAAAATTGGGTTCTTTGCCAACTCTGGCGCCAGATTACTTACTCAGCGACTGTGCCAATGGCTCAATTTGTGAGTTATTAGTGCTCGGAAAGCGCTTGGCAATAGCGGCGCTTATGCCCGCGACATCAAGGCCACACTTCGCCATTAACAAGTTATAGTCGCCATGCTCGATAAATTCATCAGGCAGACCTAGTTGCAATAAGGGTTTATTGATCCCCATGGCTGTTAAGGCCTCTAAGCAAGCGCTACCAGCGCCTCCCTGAATCGCGCCATCTTCGAGTGTGACTAGAAAATCGTGCTCAAGTGCGACTTTTTTTAATAATTCAGTATCCAGTGGCTTAACAAAACGCATATTCACTACAGTTGCATCACAGGCTTCTGCGGCTGTAAGTGCTGAATAGAGCAAAGTGCCGAAACTCAAAATTGCGATCCGACTACCACTCGCTGCGCCAGCTTGACGACGTACCTCACCCTTACCTAGTGGTAAGCTGCGCAACTCTTTCGGTGGAGTACGCCCTACACCAGCACCCCTTGGATAGCGCACAGCTGTTGGATGCGACTGATGAAAAGCAGTTGTGAGTAAATCGCGGCACTCGGCTTCGTCTGCAGGTGTCATGATGAGCATGTTAGGAATGCAGCGCAAAAAGGGAATGTCGTACGCCCCCGCATGAGTTGCACCGTCTGCACCTACTAAGCCAGCCCGGTCTAAAGCAAACACCACTGGTAAATCTTGAATGGCCACATCATGAATCAACTGGTCATAGGCCCGTTGTAAAAAGGTCGAATAAATTGCCACCACCGGTTTCATTCCTTCGCACGCCATACCCGCAGCGAATGTAACCGAATGTTGCTCAGCAATACCCACGTCGTAATAGCGTAGTGGAAAGCGTTTCTCAAATTCAACTAAGCCCGAGCCCTCGCGCATTGCTGGCGTAATGCCAACTAAGCGCGGATCGGCTTCGGCCATATCGCATAGCCACTCACCAAATACTTGGGTGAAGGTTTGTTTTCCTGCGCCTGTCGGTTTAATTCCCTCTTCAGGATTAAATTTACCCGGGCCGTGATACATCACAGGGTCGGCCTCAGCTAATTCGTAACCTTGACCTTTGCGCGTAATCACGTGCAAAAACTGTGGGCCGCCGCCCTCTAGGGCTAAGCGCCGCAAATTTTGCAACATCGGTAATAAGGTATCTAAATCATGTCCATCAATTGGGCCGAAATAGGTAAAGCCAAACTCTTCAAAAATCGTTGAGGGAGAAACCATTCCCTTAGCGTGATCTTCTAGTCGTTTGGCAAATTGCCGTAATGGTGGGGCCATTGATGACAGCGCGCGATCAATGCCCTTTTTCGTCGCCGAATAAAATTGGCCGCTGAGAAGGCGCGCTAGATATCGATTTAAAGCGCCGACTGCTGGTGAAATCGACATATCGTTATCGTTCAAAATCACGATCAACGGTAAATCTTCATAAATGCCAGCATTGTTCATCGCTTCATAGGCCATGCCCGCACTCATTGCACCATCGCCGATCACTGCGACTACCACACGCTTTTCACCTTTTGTTTGCGCTGCCCGCGCCATGCCAATAGCAGCAGAAATACTGGTGGAAGAGTGGCCAGTGCCAAACGTATCGTAGTGACTCTCAGCGCGCCGTGGAAAACCGGATAAGCCACTAAACTGCCGCAATGAATGCATGCGCTCACGGCGCCCCGTTAAAATTTTGTGGGGATAGCTTTGATGACCAACATCCCATACCAAGCGATCTTCGGGTGTATTAAAAACATAATGCAAGGCTACCGTTAATTCCACAGCACCTAAATTAGACGAAAAATGGCCACCTGTTTTAGAGACTGAATCAACGATAAACTGTCGTAACTCTTCTGCTACCTGCGGCAGCTCTTCGCGCGACAACTCTCTCAAGTCGCTGGGGTCATTAATGGTGGGCAAAATCATCTTCATAAGTCTATTTTCTTCGATTTACAACGAACGCTGCCAAGCCACGTAAAGCATCTGCACGCAAACCAAAACTATCAATACTAGCTAGGGCTTGTTGGTGCATCTCTTGGGCCTGCCTTTGAGCGTAGTCTAAACCCATCAGGGTCACATAGGTCGGCTTATCGTTGGCGGCATCTTTGCCGGCCGTTTTACCGAGGGTTTGACTATCTGCTGTGGCATCCAGCACGTCATCGACTATTTGAAAAGCTAAGCCCAGGGCACTTGCAAATGAAGTCAAGGCGCGCATTTCTGCTGGCGATAAGTTCGCCACAATGCCACCCATTTGTACTGCGCAAGTAAGTAATGCCCCCGTTTTCATTTGATGCATATTTTGTAAGCCGGCTAAATCGAGCTTTGCACCTACGCTATCTAAATCAATTGCTTGTCCACCAGCCATACCACGCGAACCAGCAGCACTGGCCAACCCCGCAATTAATGCCAGACGCATCTCGCCATCGCCGGGTGCCTTAGCCAAAATTTCAAACGCACGGGTTTGCAAGGCATCACCTACCAGTAGTGCGGTAGCCTCATCAAAAGCTTTGTGCACTGTGGGACGGCCGCGGCGTAAATCATCGTCATCCATGCAGGGCAAATCATCATGCACTAAAGAATAGGCATGCATCATTTCAATCGCGGCAGCTGCGGTATCGAGCATGTTTTCATGCTCAGCATCGGCTAGAGTGCCAGTTGCACTCGCGCGAGGATTGCCAAGTTCACCGGCGGCATAGACCAGAAGTGGTCGCATGCGCTTGCCACCCCCCAAGCTAGCGTATAGCATCGCTTCGTGTAAACGCGGGGGCACTGTTAGGGCAACATCTAAATTTTTGATGAGTGCTGCCTCAGCACGGGCAGAATGCGTTTGCACCCACGCCTCGAAATTAAATGGGTTCATACGACTATTTTCTAACCCTCAAAAACCCGCACCTGCTGCTCTACCTGCGTCAGCACAGCTTGACAATGCTTAAGAAGAGCTGCACCGCGTTGATAAGCCAATAAGGTTTCCTCTAAAGAAAGCTTGCCAGACTCCATATCGGCGATCAGTTTTTCTAAATCTTTCAACGCCTGTTCGTAGCGCAAATTGGGATCAATTGGACTCAGCGCTGCTGCACTTGCATGAGCCGGTTTTTTGGCTGGCATAACTTGGTCCCCTCGGAGAAATAAGGCAAATATTGGTAAATAAACCCCCATCTTAATGGCAAACTAATCCGTAGGTATAATCCATGCCTTCCTTTCCAATATCGATTCGTCGATGGTTGGATTGGTTGTTCCGCTTAGCTTCGGCTGACTTTTTCGGGGGTGGGGAGAATGACTAATCTGGCTACCGCGCAGCAACTTGCGCCGTCCAAACTTCAATTGCCAGTAACGGCCTATTTTGACCTTGATTTATATCAACGTGAAATCGACTTGCTATTTAAGCAGGGGCCTGCTTATGTAGGTCACGAGTTAATGGTACCTGAGCTAGGCTCTTATCAAACCTTGCGGGCCGAAAATGAAGGGCGGATACTCGTACGCAATGCCCATGGCGTTGAGCTACTGTCAAATGTTTGTCGCCATCGCCAAGCGCTGATGCTCAATGGTGCCGGTAAAGTGGAAACGATTGTATGTCCCTTGCACCGTTGGACCTACGATTTAGAGGGCGGTCTATTGGGCGCGCCCCATTTTGCAAATAAGCCTTGTCTTAACTTAGGAAAATCGCCCTTACAAAATTGGCAGGGCTTGTTGTTTGAAGGACCACGTGATGTGTGCGCTGATTTAGGCCGTCTTGGCGTCACTGCCGATTTAGATTTCACCGGTTACCTACTCGATCATGTCGAAGTGCATGAATGCAATTACAACTGGAAAACATTTATCGAGGTCTATCTTGAGGACTACCATGTCGAATCCTTTCATCCAGGACTTGGCAAATTTGTTTCCTGTGAAAATTTGCAATGGGAATTTGGCGACTGGCATAGCGTACAAACTGTGGGTATCCATAAGGATCTCAGCACGCCGGGTACCCATACTTACCGTGACTGGCATGCAGCTGTCCTGCGCTATCACCAGGGCAAATTACCTCAACATGGGGCCATTTGGCTGACTTACTATCCGAATGTCATGGTTGAATGGTATCCCGGGGTCTTATGTATTTCTACACTACATCCGCTTGGCCCTAATAAAACGCGCAATATTGTCGAGTTTTATTATCCTGAAGAAATTGCTTTATTTGAGCGCGAATTTATCGCTGCAGAACGCGCGGCCTATATGGAAACTTGCCTAGAAGATGATGAGATTGCTGAACGTATGGATGCAGGGCGTGCGGCTTTAATGGCGCGTGGCATAAATGAGGTTGGGCCTTATCAAAGCCCAATGGAAGATGGCATGCAACACTTTCACGAATGGTACCGCCGCACGATGAACTTGGAGAATCCAACATGAGCCAACCCTTAATTACTGCCAATCAATTAGAAGAGTTACTCAATTCTGGAGCTGATGTATTACTCTGCGACTGTCGCTTTGATCTCGCTAAGCCCTATGCAGGACGTGAAGCGTATCAAATGAGTCACCTACCTGGTGCTATTTATGTCGATCTCGATCAGGATTTATCTGGCCCGCAAACGGGCACCAATGGACGGCACCCATTGCCTAGTCCCGAGGTCTGGGCAAAAACCCGCCAACGCCTTGGCATTAATTTAAATACTCCGGTTGTAGCCTATGACAATCAGGGCTCAGTTTTCGCCAGTCGTCTCTGGTGGATGCTAAGGGCAATTGGTCATACCCAAGTACAAGTGCTCGATGGCGGTCTCGATGCTTGGAATGGTGCTATCGGCAGCAAGCCGCGCGAACCCATTGCGTTAGATGCTATGCCTACTGCCGTACCCTATCGTGATTTAGTGCTTGTTGATGAGGTTGTAGCAAATTTAGGTATTTCAGAAGCAGCAGCGCGCCTGGTTCTAGATGCCCGAACACCCGATCGTTTCCGCGGGGAAAATGAAACCCTTGATCCCGTGGGTGGGCATATTCCAGGGGCCGCTAATCGCTGCTTCAAAGAAAACTTACGGTCCAAACAATTTAAAACAGCGGATGAACTTTACCGCGAATTTAGTATTCTTTTAGCGGGTAGATCTGCTAATAAAATTATTCATCAATGTGGTTCTGGCGTCACTGCTTGTCATAATCTCTTAGCCATGGAAGTAGCTGGCATAAGGGGCTCCCAACTCTATGCTGGCAGTTGGAGTGAATGGTGTGCAGATTCGCAGCGACCTATCGCGACAGCAGAATAACCACGCCAATACCGCAGCCGATTAACATAATTTGCCGTAAGGATTCTTGCCAATGCGGGCGGCGGTGCATTTGCGGAATTAAATCGCTGACTGCGATATAAATAAAACTACTCGAAGCAATTACTAACAAGTAGGGCATGATATGGTGCGCACGCTCTAAAAAAAAGTACGCTAATACGCCGCCCAACACCGCGAGTGAGCCGCTAATTAAGTTATAAAGTAAAGCACGGGCTTTAGAAAAACCAGCATTGAGTAAGACAATAAAATCGCCTACTTCTTGCGGAATTTCATGGGCAATAATGGCAAGTGCGGTAAAAATACCGACTTGCATATTTGCCATAAACGCAGCTGCAATCAGCACGCCATCGACAAAATTATGCAAGCCATCACCAACTAAAATAGTCCAACCACTATTCCCGGCCATTTCCGCATCATGCCCTTGATGATGATGATGCCCATCGCCTTCATGGTGATGACTGTGGCGTAATAAGGCAATTTTTTCTAACAAAAAAAATCCAAGTAAACCCATGAGTAAAGCAGCAAATAAAATGGACGGGTTCGTGTTTGGCATGGCAAATGCTTCTGGCAAAGAATGTAAAAATGCCGTGGCCAATAAAATGCCGACTGAAAAACTGACCATGGTGTTGATCATCTTGCTTAAAAAACCTAAGGACAAACTAGCGGCAATTAAAACGCTGGCTAAGCCCGCTAAAGCAGTAACTGCAACGATAAGTTGCAGGGTACTCAATCCCATCATGCGACGCCGTATTGCTTAAACCAAGCGAGGCATTTATCCCAGCCGTCTTTAGCAGGTCCAGCGCGATACGATTCACGATAGTCGGCATGAAAGGCATGCGGTGTATCGGGATAGACTTCAATTCGCGAGGCCTTAGCAGCGGCATTGGTAGCTGCTGCTGCAGATAAAGCAGCGCGCATTTTTTCTACGGTGTCTAAGGGAATGCCAGTATCTGCACCACCATATAAGCCAAGTACCGGTGCTTTTAATTCAGCAGCAATATCCACTGGATTACGCGGACTATTAGGCGTGGGTACACCGACTAAGCGACCATACCAAGCAACGCCAGCGCGCACCTCTGGCAAAGTAGCAGCGAGCCAAGTAATGCGACCGCCCCAACAAAAGCCGGTAACGCCAACTCGCTTCACATCTCCGCCATGGGTTCCTGCCCAAGCTAGAGTCGCTTTAAGATCAGCCATTACTTCTGCATCCGGTGTCTTGGCAACAATATTGCTCATAATTTCAGCGATGGTGCCAAAGGTATTGGGATCGCCAGCGCGGGTAAAAAATTCTGGCGCAATCGCGAGGTATCCAAGTTTGGCAAAACGTCGCACAACATCAGCAATATGCTCATGGACGCCAAAAATTTCACTAACCACAATCACAATCGGCAAAGGCCCAGTACTTTTGTTTGGGCGTGCGGTGTAGAGTGGCACTTTAGTATTACCTACGGCAATGGTTTGCTCGCTGGCTTCAATCCCGACGAAGTCCGTTTGAATTGCCGCCGCTATCACGGGCTGCGCTGCGGCCACGAAACCGACACCCAAGCCGCCGATGGATACAGTCGAGACTGCCGAGGCAGCAGACGCAGCAGAAGCTACTGAAGTTTGCATAAATTTCCGCCGTTGATTTTGCATTGCCTCTCCTTAATTTTAGTTGCCAACTATCTTGGCCTATCTACTTAATGCGCTTCTTCCCAGTTATTACCTACACCAATACTTACCACAAGGGGTACGCGCAATTGTGCCACTGAGCCCATTAAACCAGGTAAAGCATCACGCAAACGATCTACCTCGGCAAATGGCGTATCAAATATTAATTCATCATGCACCTGCAAAAGTAAGCGAGTGTGTAATTTCTCTGCTTCTATCCACTGCTGCACGGCAATCATGGCTAATTTAATTAAATCGGCAGCTGTACCTTGCATGGGTGCATTAATGGCTGCGCGTTCTGCGCCCTGACGCCGCGGACCGGAACTTTTAATTTCCGGCAACCATAAGCGTCGCCCGAAAACGGTTTCTACGTAGCCACTTTCTCGCGCCTCGAGTCGTGTTCGCTCCATGTATTGGGCTACCCCGGGATAGCGCTCAAAATAAGTATCAATGTATTTTTGCGCTGCTGCCCGCTCAATACCTAGATTACCTGCTAAGCCAAAGGCACTCATGCCATAAATTAAACCGAAGTTAATCACCTTGGCATAACGGCGTTGCTCAGCGGTAACTGTCGCTAAGGCAATGCCAAATATTTCTGCCGCAGTCGCTTGATGCACATCTAAGCCGGCAGCAAAAGCAGCCAGTAAATTTTCATCTTGCGCAATGTGCGCCATGATGCGCAATTCAATTTGGGAATAATCAGCAGAAACCAACTTACAACCATCAGCAGCAACAAATGCCTCTCGAATACGCCGACCCTCTTCAGTGCGCACGGGAATATTTTGTAAGTTGGGATCACTCGAAGCCAAGCGACCAGTGACGGCAACCGCTTGAGAAAAATTGGTGTGTACGCGACCTGTTTTCGGGTTTACCATGCGAGGTAATTTTTCAATGTAGGTCGACATCAACTTCGCTAAACTGCGGTAATCTAATATACGTGCAGGTAAAGGATAGTCTTCAGCTAATTTTTGTAAAACTTCTTCATCAGTTGATGGTGCGCCTGCCGGCGTTTTTTTAATCACGGGCAATTGCAACTGGCCAAATAAAATCTCGCCAATTTGTTTGGGCGACTGAATGTTGAATGGCTGCCCCGCAAGTTGATGAATTTCCGTCTCGAGCGATAAAAGGCGCTTCCCCACGGTTTGGCCTTGCTTAGCCAATAACGCAGTATCGACCTTAATACCATTACTTTCCATAATGCCTAGTACGCGCATCGCCGGCAATTCTATTTGCTGATACACATAACATAGTCCAGGATTTGGCGCAATTTGGGGCCATAAAAATTGGTGCAAGCGCAAGGTGATATCAGCGTCTTCAGCAGCATAATTACAGGCCGTGGCTAAATCGACTTGATCAAACCCAATTTGATGAACGCCTTTGCCGCAAACTTCTTCATAGCGAATAGTCTTGATACCTAAATGTCGCTCTGCCATGCTATCCATATTGTGCGGTAAGTGCGATTCCAATACATAGGATTCAAGCAAAGTATCGAATGCAATTCCCTGCAGGGTTATGCCATAGTTAGCAAAGATGTGGGCATCATATTTCAGGTTCTGTCCCACCTTAGCTTTGCTGGCATCTTCTAGCCAAGGCGCTAAACGCGCTAATACCCAGGCGCGATCGAGTTGGGCTTCGCCAGTGCGATGCGCTACGGGTATATAGCAAGCCTTGCCGGCCTCTACCGCAAAAGAAATTCCGACGAGCTCAGCTACAAGCGCATCTAAGCCAGTAGTTTCTGTATCGACTGCGACAAGTTCAGCTTGATGAAGCTTTGCGAACCAGCGCTCGAATCCCGCCTCATCAACTATGCATTCATAATGTCGCCCTACGGTGTCTGTCAGCACTTCCGCCGTGGTACTGACAATGCCAGCAGCAATGGTTAAAGCTTCGTCAGCTGGCTTTTCTGCTACTGCAGCAATATCCCTTAACCAAGTTTTAAAGGCGTAGCGCTCGAATAACTCGCGTAATTTGGGCGCATCCTCTGCAACTGCATGCAGGTCATCCAAGCTGGGCAAGTGCGGTGATAAATCACAGTCCGTTTTAATCGTGAGCAATTCGCGGGCGCGTAATAACCAAGGCAGGCTCGCGCGTAAATTTTCGCCCACCACGCCTTTGACCAATTCAGCTGAGGCCATTAAATTATCTAAATCGCCAAACTCAGCCAACCACTTATTCGCTGTTTTAGGGCCAGCTTTAGGCACCCCCGGTACGTTATCTACACTGTCGCCAATAATGGTGAGGTAATCGACGATGCGCTCGGGAGGTACGCCGAATTTATTAATCACCCCGGCAATGTCCAAGCGCTCATTGGTCATCGTGTTAATTAATGAGACCGAAGAATTGACTAATTGGGCTAAATCTTTATCGCCAGTAGAGATAATCGTTTCCCATCCAGCTGCACTTGCTCGGGTCGCTAAGGTGCCAATCACATCGTCGGCCTCAACACCTGACACCATCAAGATCGGCCAACCCATGGCTCGTACCATCGCATGAATTGGCTCAATTTGCTTAACCAAGTCTTCGGGCATCGGTGAGCGATTTGCCTTGTACTGGTCATACATCTCATCGCGAAAAGTTTTACCCTTGGCATCGAAGACGCAGGCAATATGATCTGCAGCAATATCAGTTCGCGCCCGACGGAGCATATTGACCATGCCATAAATAGCGCCAGTTGGCTCGCCTGCCCCATTGCGTAAGTCGGGCATCGCATGAAATGCCCGATAAAGGTAGCTAGAACCGTCAATTAATAGGAGTCTGTGTTTAGTCATACCGCAATCGTACAATCTAGTTGCCTAACACCCATAAATAGAGGATTGTAAAGATGCGCCAACTTCGCTTGACCCGCCTTCCAGCAAGCTTGGCATGCCTTTTAAGCTTTTTTTGGGGCAGCCTGGTTTTAGGAGCCCTACCGGTTCTAGCTCAAGCCGGTAATTTGCAAGCACTGAGCCCGGAAGATCTGCAACAAATTAATGGTCCCGCCCAATCGCCAAGCAGTGCAGCCTCGACCAAGGCGGCCAGCAAGCTAACTCACCAGCCCTCCTTTACGCATACCAGCTCAAATGGGACGCAAATTACGGAATATCGAGATGCTCATAGCCCTACTAGCGTTCAGGTTAAAGGTCCATTAGGTGCCTACGATATGTCTCACCCTTCCTCTTTAATGCCGGGTGCACGCGAGCCCGCCACCACTATTCTCAGCGTACCTAGCTTCAACCTTCCGCTGCGATAAATTGGTTTTAGATAATGGCCGTTTATACCCCGCTCACCCTCTCTGAAATTACACCCTGGTTCGAGCACGAATTTTCGCTTGGCAAGGCAATGGATTTAAGAGGCATTCATGGCGGTATCGAGAATTCCAATTTTTTTCTAGATGTAGCTCAAGCCGGCAAGACTCATGAGTATGTTCTAACGATTTTTGAGCGCTTAACTGCTGCGCAGTTGCCCTACTATCTAGAGCTGATGTTGCACCTCGCCAATAAAGGTATTCCGGTACCTAAGCCAATTGCTAATCGTGCTGGAGAGATCCTTTTTACCCTCCATGACAAACCCGCTGCTATCGTGACTAAATTACCAGGGCAATCGCACCTGCAGCCCACTGCCGAAAACTGTGCGATGGTTGGTGCGATGCTGGCCAAAATGCATTTAGCTGGAGCAGATTTTCCGACTGTGCAGGCCAATTTACGCAGTCTCGCTTGGTGGCAACAAACTGCTCCTGCCATACTGCCTCATCTTTCCAGTGCCCAACAAAGCCTCTTAAATAGCGAGTTGCAATTTCAAGCAGCATTTTTTGCGAGCGCCGATTATGAACAGTTGCCCTCTGGCGCCAGTCACTGTGATTTATTTCGCGATAACGTGCTGTTTGTCGAACACCAACAGCAAACGCAGTTGGGGGGCCTATTTGATTTTTACTTTGCCGGAACCGATAAATGGTTATTTGATCTCGCGGTGACCGCCAACGACTGGTGTCTTAATACCAACCAAGCCGATTTAGATGAGCAGCGTCTGGCTGCCTTGCTGAATGCTTATCAAACTATTCGCCCCTTGAGTGCAGGCGAAAAGCGCAGTTGGTCTGCTATGCTTCGTGCAGGCGCATTACGTTTTTGGATTTCGCGCTTATGGGATTTTTATTTACCCCGCAACGCGCATATGCTCACTGCACATAACCCTAATCACTTTGAGGCGATCTTAGATAGTCGTCGTAAGCAAAAAAATAATCTCTTATGAAACTGAATAGTGTTAATGCCCAACAAGGCTACGTCTGGATTCGCCAAGGTATATGGCTCTTTAAACAAAATCCGTTGGGCTTTTTAATGCTCGTATTTTTGTATATTTTTTTAGTCCAACTGGCTATCTTAATACCCATTGTTGGTGTCTTTGCAATTTTGCTCATCACCCCCTCATTGCAGTTCGGTTTCATGACGGGTTGTCGCCAAACGATTCAAAAAATTCGTCTTTCGCCCCTAGTCTATTTGGTTGGCCTACGCTCTTCAGGAGCCTTAGTACGGAAAAGACTTTTGCAACTTGGCCTCATTCACACTAGCTTAATTTTGGTGTTGAGTTTTATCGCCAGCTTCTTTGTTGATGTGCAAGTACTCTTGCCTGCGCTTACTGGTGATAAACCTCTGGGCATCGAGATTATTAAGCAGATGTATATCGTCTTAGGGATTGTGGTGGCACTCTATATTCCCATTGGGATGCTGATGTGGTTCTCACCAATTCTGGTAGGTTGGGAAGACATGCCGGTTACCCAAGCACTTTTTTCCAGTTGGATTGCTTGCTGGCGCAATCGCAGCGCCTTTATCATTTATTTATGCATATGGGGTGCATTGTTAGTGGCGGTGCCATTGTTGCTCAGCACTGTGTTTGAGGCGCTCAATTTGAGTGAAGTGGGTTCGTTTGTCATTGCCCCAATTTCAATGGCTTGTATGACAGTGCTGTATTGTTCTGCGTTCGCTACCTGGAAAAATTGCTTTTCCGATAATGTGGCTACCACTAACCCCGATGAGATTGGCGCTTAGCTATCGATTAGGTAGTGCTGAGCCATTCAGCATTAATCAATGGCTGCTAACTTCGCGATACTCAATTGCAACCATTTCACGCCGTGCCGCTTGAAATTAATTTGTGCACGCGCATCAGCCTCAAGGCCCTCGAGGGCAGTAATACGCCCCTCACCAAACTTGGTATGAAAAACCTGCTGACCAACCCGAAAGGGATAAATATCTCGCGCTGGTGCAGCCATGCGGGGAATATTGCTACTTAAAGCACTGTACGCTAGCCGCGGCTTACGTGCAGCAGGGCTATCTTCGTAATCAAATACCTGACTGTCATCACTATCATGCGAGTAACCACTTTGCCAAGTGCCCCCGCCACTTCGTCCCCCGCCCCAACGCGCATCTTTCATTTTGGGGGTAAGCCATTTCAAACACGCCGTCGGTAATTCTTCCAAGAAGCGTGACGGCATGTTGTAACGCACTTGACCATGCAACATGCGTGATTGCGTATGCGACAAATACAAACGTTCTTTAGCACGCGTAATCGCCACATACATTAGGCGTCGCTCTTCTTCTAAACCGTTACTTTCATTAATACTGTTTTCATGAGGAAATAAACCCTCTTCAAGCCCAGTGATAAAAACTGCGGTGAATTCCAGGCCTTTGGCAGAGTGGACGGTCATGAGTTGAATGGCATCTTGCCCGGCTTGCGCTTGGTTGTCTCCAGCCTCTAAAGAAGCGTGCGCTAAAAAAGCAGCTAAAGGCGACATCTCTAAAGTACCGGCATCGTTCTCACTTGGTATTGAAGCGGCTTTAGCATTCTGCCCAAAACCCTCTTCGGCAATAAAAGCCGTGGCAGCATTAATTAATTCTTGTAAATTTTCAACCCGGTCTTGACCTTCGCGCTCACTTAAGTAGTGTTGAATTAAACCGCTATGTTGAATTACAAACTCGACTGTTTCTGGCAACGTATTGTGCCGGGTTGCTTCGCGCATGTGATCGACAAGGCGCACAAAGCCCCCCAAGGCTGCGCCAGCCTTGCCTTCAAGTGTGCTGGCCGCAGAATACAAGGAACATTGTTGTAATTGCGCCGCATCTTGAAGTGCCTCAATGCTTCTCGCTCCAATTCCCCGTGTGGGGAAATTAACCACGCGAGAAAATGAGGTATCGTCATTGGGGTTTTCAAGTAAGCGTAAATAAGCTAGCGCATGTTTCACTTCGGCGCGCTCAAAAAACCGTAAACCGCCATAAACTCGGTAAGGCAAACCAGCAGAAAATAAATTATGTTCAATAATTCGCGATTGCGCGTTGCTACGGTAAAGCAAAGCAATCTCACTACGACTGATGCCGCTATTAATCAGCCCTTTGATTTCGTCAATGAGCCAAGCGGCTTCCATACCATCGCTCGCCGCTTCGTAAATCCGCACTGGCTCCCCATGACCCGCATCCGTGCGTAAATTTTTACCTAAGCGCGCAGTGTTGTTAGCGATTAAGTGATTCGCGACATCTAAAATATTGCCATGGGAGCGATAATTTTGTTCTAACTTCACCATGAATGGGTGAAATTGATTTTCATATAAACGCATATTTTCTACATCAGCACCGCGAAACGCGTAGATACTTTGGTCATCATCGCCAACCGCAAAAACCGAACTTGCACTGGCGCTAGCGCGACCCCCGTCATGGCCAGAAAGAAGCTTTAACCACGCATATTGCAACGCATTGGTATCTTGAAACTCATCAATCAAAATATGGCGAAAGCGCTCTTGATAATGCGTGCGAATCGGTGCATGGTGCTGCAATAATTCATAGCTGCGTAATAGTAATTCGGCAAAATCAACTACCCCTTCGCGTTGACATTGCTCATCATAGGCAGCGTAAAGCTCGGCCATCCGATCTTGGAAGGCGTCGCCTGAATGCAAATCTTTAGCCCGCATACCGCGCTCTTTTGCATGGGCAATAAAATATTGCAATTGCTTAGGGGGATATTTTTCATCATCGACTTTAAGCCCTTTTAAAAGTCGCTTTATCGCTGACAATTGATCTTGGGTATCGAGTATTTGAAAGGTTGATGGCAAACCCGCATCGCGATGATGGGCGCGTAATAAACGGTTACACAGTCCATGAAAAGTACCGATCCACATGCCCCGGGTGTTAATTGGCAAGATCGCCGCAAGGCGAATCATCATTTCTTTGGCTGCTTTATTGGTAAAAGTTACTGCAAGCACGCTAATCGGTGAAGCTTGACCCGTTTGAATCAGCCAGGCAATGCGCGTAGTGAGCACACGGGTCTTGCCGCTACCGGCGCCCGCCAAAATTAAAGCGGAGCGCGAACGGCCCTTTTCATCGCTTGGCGGCAGTGTGACTGCTTCGCATTGTTCGGGATTCAGGTTGGCGAGCAAGTCAGAGTACATTAGGCCAATTATAATTTGCCTCTTATGCCAAACCCTTTAAATCCCTCTGCTTCAAGCCCCATCAACCCCACCGCTGATTTAGAGTTGGCTAAATCCTATGAACCAGGCCCCATTGAAGCCTATTGGGGCCCTGAATGGGAACGCCGTGGCATTTCAGAAACTACTTTAGACGACCAGAAACCCAACTTCAGCATCCAACTACCGCCCCCCAATGTCACGGGTACTTTGCATATGGGACATGCGTTTAATCAAACGATGATGGATAGCCTCATTCGCCATGCCCGCATGCAAGGTTGTAATACCCTCTGGCTACCGGGCACTGATCATGCTGGTATTGCCACGCAAATTGTGGTTGAGCGACAACTAGATGCGCAAAAGGTCTCACGCCATGATCTGGGTCGCGAGGCTTTTCTAAAAAAAGTTTGGGAATGGAAAGATACTTCTGGTTCAACCATTACGCGTCAAATTCGTCGTCTTGGTGCATCCATTGACTGGTCACGTGAATATTTCACCATGGACGACAAAATGTCAGCGGCCGTGGTTGAGGTCTTTGTGCGC
>Ga0209829_10001628_pt1 | contig 17992 bp, 18 predicted proteins | sample C_140205_EF_Meta_FD_187311 | JGI IMG/M metagenome (GOLD analysis project Ga0209829, IMG submission 187311) | Freshwater microbial communities from Lake Croche, Canada to study carbon cycling - C_140205_EF_MetaG (SPAdes) (version 2) | ecosystem: Environmental > Aquatic > Freshwater > Lake...
TTACATGTTGTTATCATTACAGTATCTAAATTACCAAAACAAATCATACAAGGTTCTTCTAATTTTTCTTCAATCATCGAATCAAACTTATCTATCATTTTTTCTTTTGCTTCAATTAATGTTAATTCTTTTTTCATAGAATCAATTTGTTTTTCAGCAGATTCTAATTTACGACTAACTCTTTCTATTTCATCATTTATTAAATTCATATTTGTTGAACTAAGATTATATGCATCATAATGTCCTGTAATTATACAATAGTTTACTTTGATATGATCAGGAATTGTTTGTCTATCAGTGTAAAACCAATCAATTACTTCTTTAATATATCCAATCAATTTATTCTGCTCTTCCACCTTTTTAAGATGTTCCGTCTTTTTACCAACATGTTGTTCTAACATTTTAGATTTTAACTCACTCACAGTTGAAAACCCACTAAAAGATGAATCACTTGTTGATATTTTATAATTGGTACATAATGCAATCATTCTCTTAGTATCTCCTGTAGCATTGTTATACATTAGTTTTTCTATATTTGACATCTCTAATTCAACAATCTTTTCTTCATGTTCAGGGATATGAATTTCTTCAGATACCTTTTTAACTTCATTATATCTATAATAACTATTAATAAAATTTAAATAATCCCCAACATCTGTTGTAACTCTATAATATCGTTTCATTTCTTGATTAACTAGAAAATTTCCATGTGTTAAAAATGATAGTGTTGAATCACAATTTGCACTTAAATTAGGTGTAGCAGAAATACCCCATTTATACATTGACTTTAAATCATTTACTGCTGCAAAATTACGTCTTGAATTTGCATCTGAATTAAATAATTCATGAACTTCATCCACAATTACTCTCTTCCATAAAATATCAACAAGATCAAATCCATGAGGTTTAGCTGCACGTTTATCATTTTGTAAAAATGTAATAGAGATAATAATTATTGTATATTTATCAATATCCTCTACTTTTAATTTGTTAAAATCACGAATCGTATTAATTAAATATATAGATGCTGATGGTAAATAAGATTTAATCTCTGTTTCCCATTGTTGTAATAATCTTACTGGAACAATTAATAAATTACAATTTGTTTTTAACTTGAATGGTTCCTCTTGCAATATATGTAATTCTTTTAACAATATGGTTGTTATATCTATCTTATTCATAACAATATCTTCTGATGTACTATTCTCTAATTCTTCTTTATACTCATTCAATATAGCTACTCTATTAGCAATTAATTGTGTAATTTTTGTGCTATCATCGGTAATATGAACTGATAATGTTAATGTCTTTCCTAAACCAGTATTATCACATAATAATCCTCCTAATGTATGGAAAAAATATTTTAATGATTTCAATGGCTCAGGTTTGATTACATTTTTTCCAGATAAATATAATATATTATTATTTAACAAAAAATAATTATCTAATCTTAGTTTATCATCATAACCGTTAATGATTTTAATACTTGATTTAGTATTTATGCTACTTTCTACATTCTTACACCATTGAATATTCTCTAATTGATAATGAAATGGTTGTACTTTATATTCTTTTGTTAAAACATATTGTTCAGTTACAAGATTTTTAATATGATTCATCTGAATTTGATGTTTACTAATATTTGCATAATTTCCAATTAACATAAAAATTAAAATATCTTTAACATTCATATATAATACATTTCCTGATGTAATTCCATTATAAATATCATCTACATTATCTTCTTTTAAATATACTTCTATCTTTAAAATATATCTATTGTTCATCCATTCTGCTTTACTAATGGTTGTATAACAATCAAAATATTTTGTATCTTTACATATGAACTCCAAACGACGGGGTATAAATAATGAATATTCACCTTGATTTGTAATTGGTAATAAAATTTTTATTTTTTCAGGAGATTCAGAAATTTCCTTGATGTGAATTTTTGGAACTCCTTCAAGTAATTGAAATGATATACTAAATGATGGATTAGCTTCCAAATTTAATTGATTATTCATAGTAAATGGTAATTCATTTTGTCCTATAAATATATTTTTATTTGTTTCTTCATTGGGTTTTTTATCCAAAAACATTTTCTAGATTATACTTATGTATAAATTTTTCCTTATATTTGTAATTCTAGTATCATTAGATTTTATTTATATCAATTTTTCTCAAAGTTATTATGAATCTGTAATGGATATAAAATATAAAAATGTTAAAATGTTTCCGGCAGTTTTAGCCTGGGTTTCTATAGGTATTGCTTATTATTATAGTGTCCAAGAACCATTTGAAGATAAATATCTAAGAGGTTTAATTTTAGCTACTGGTATGTATGGAGTATATAACTTTACTAATTTAGCAATTCTTCCAAATTATTCATATGAATTAGCAATAAGAGATAGTATTTGGGGTACGACTTTAATTTTAACAACTACGTTTATTAGTCAGTTTATAAAATAAGTGAATAAATAATTTATTTTTGATGTTTATAGTATGAGTTTAAAAGCAAAAATTTTTAGATATTATGATGCAAATAAAGTAATTGAATATAATACAAATACTATTAATAATGTTGATAAAATATTATCAGATACATATATACTATTACAATCAACAACAAAAGAAATTAATTATTATAATAGTAAATTAAATCTATTAACAACTGTTCCTAATATTAAAGGTAATATTTCACAATATGAAACAGATCAATATAATAAAAATGTTCATTTAAAATATAAACTAAATGAACTTATTTATCCAAATGAAAAATTATTAGTTAAACTAAAAGATGAATTATGTAAAGCAATTGCTTCAAAAAATGAAATAGAAAAAGATGAATCTGTAATTGGTATTTTAAATCTTGAAAAAGAAATTAAAAAATATTCATTATTTTCTTCTATAAGATATAATGAAATTGATACTAATAAATTTAACATTTATGCTAAATCAGCTGAAGTAGAATTTACATTAGAAATAAATTCATCATATAGTATTGAATATGTTAAATTTTTAATTTCTATTCAATCTGGAATTCCTATTCATGAAATAAGATTAATTTATAATGGTTCTGATTTAAATAATAATAAAATAATACATGATTATAATCTTAAAGAAAATTCAGTTGTTTATATTGTATTTAAAGTAGGTGTTACATCATTATTATGATCCCAATCAAAAAGAATATCGTAATTTGGATAATATTCAATCTTAATATCAGGAAACTTATAACTTAATTTATCCTTAATCTTCTCATACATTTCATCATCTAATTTATCATTAGAATCTTTCCAATAATATACTTTACGTCCACGATCAGCTTGATATAATACTGCATATACAATTGAATTAACAATTCCAGTAATTATTTTATTTTGATTATGTTGGACAATATCAAGTAATGTTTCTTTGGTATATACTGATGATACATTACTAGAATATATATATACATCTGGATTATGATTCTTAATACGTAAATCATACATATTATTAATTAATCCAAGAATTACAAATACTAGAAAACAAATACACATACAATTTAACATCTTTTATTTTTATTACATTATAGAATTATAAAGTAATAAATAATCTTTTCAGTTTTTCAGTTTTTCAGTTTATCACTATCATTCCTCAAACCATGACTGGTTTTTCTTTGAAAAAGCACTCATAATTTATCATTCCTCAAACCATGACTGGGTGTCCACTCATAATTTATCATTCCTCAAACCATGACTGGTCAATATTAATACTATCTTTAGCCTTCTTAACTATCTTATCCTTCAATTTAATACTATCACCTGATTTCTTATTTCTATATTCATATAACTCATCCCATTTCTTATTATCAGACAAATAATAATTCTTAGATGAATCTTTCATTATAGTTAATCCATATTGAGATTCAATAATTTTACTTGCAAATTTAATTCTACTTGATCTATCCATTTCTAACAAACTCTTTTTAGGAAATGCAATATTAAATTTATTTACAAAATATTCAATCGAACTATTTGACAATGTATCTTTAATCCATTCATTATCAATAATGTCTTCTACTGTCTGAACAGGTAATCTTATTTCCAAATCTAACAAACTAAATCCCAAAGACTCAATAATTTTATTTGCCCACATATGTTTTGTATATGAGTTCTTAATTGTCAAATCATTATAGGCATTCATCAAGTATGGATTATTCACTCTCTCCAACCGAATATCTTCCAATCTACTTTTAATCGTATCTGTCGGTTCAACAGGTAACACCACGCTTAAATTATGATAATATTTCATCACCGAAATATCCTTATACTTACAAATAATTTCTTTGTTAACCTCATCTAAAATATAACATTTCTTAAAATTTCGCTTCTGAAGTTTATAAATATCATCTTGCGATATATCTTCTTTTCTTTTATTCATAATATCCTTAAACTGATCATCATTGATGTCACTTGCATTATAAATACCATCAATCTCTTTACTCATTTCTTCCTCTCTACGAAGTTCACGAATTTCTTTAATTTCATTCTTAATCATCTCACCATCTTCCCATTCATGTTTTTCTAGTTTATATCCTTTCATCTTGAAATATCCAAATAACTGATTTCCAAAATTTAATCTATCTGAAATTAATTCTTGTGAATTTTTTAAATATACTTTATAAATTGGCTCATTTTGATAAGGATAATTAAATTTCTTTTCTTTGATAATATCATTATTATTTTCGTTATTTTCAGAATCAGATGATGGTAAGATTAAAATACTACCACCAGATCCATCTATTAATTTAGAAATAGAATCTTTAGGTGTATTCGGTATATATTTTTTACTAATCAAATTATTATGAAGATCAAAATGTGTTAGATAATAATCATAACAAATAATTTCTTGAATTTTATCCATCCCAATAACATGTCTCGATGAATCATATTCTACAAACTTATCTAGGCCAAGATAAATTGATTGTTCCTTTGGCTTTCTAATTCTGTGTAACATCTGACAAAATTCTTGTGATCCCAAAGAATTCTCACAACCATATGCAAAAATATGATCAAAATATTCATTATCAAATGATATACCCATACAAACAGAAGGAGTATATATAATTACATCATATTTAGACCATTTTTCATTTACATTTATGACTTGATCTAATTTTTCATTCTCATTTGTTTCTCTGTGAATTAACAATATTTTTTTATCTGGATAATGAGATTGAATTAAAAGATTCAGATCTTTTGCTTGATTATTAGATGCAGTAGGAATTACCACCTTTTTATTATTATCTAATTTATCAATTAATACTTTTAACCATGTTGAATAAGCCATATATTTTATAGTATAATCATTGTATGGTTGAAATTTATTTACAATTAATTTAACATCACTATCATCAATATTTAAAATATTCTTAATATAATTAATACTTCTATCACACAAATCAGCATCCATAATAATTACTTTTTCAGCTTCAATAATTTTTGATTCTAATGAACTTACAATTAGATTTGCTTTAATGTTCTTTGTAAAATGTGATGAAGTAATATATCTCATCAAACTTTCACATTCATCTATTATAATATACTTGAATTTATCTAGATTTAGTCGTAAAATAGAATCTAATTGACAAATCATACGATTATGTTCAATTTGATATTCTTTACAATCAGAGTACAATTTAAATCCATATTTCTTAATATCACCCAATAATTTAATACCAAATGTTCTACGACTACTAATGAACAAAATACTATCTTCTGCAGATATTTTATTTTGTTCAAACATATATTTAAATAGCGTAGTTGTTTTACCAGTACCTTTCTCACTTTGAATACCAATCAACTTTTTTCCCCAAAGTGATTCTAATTCTTCTATCGGAAAATATCTCTGATGAATATCTTTTACATCATGTGATATATCTAATGTTCTAGATGGATATTCATTTACAATTGAATCTAAACCTTTATTATTTGTAAAACTAATCTTCTCTTCTTTACACCATAAAAATAATGTACCAACACTAATTTTATTCTTTCTATTGTCTTTGAATGTCTTCCAATGTTTTATAATATCTGTTTTATTATTGTATTTATTTGGTGATTTTTTACTAAACTTATCAAATATATCTAAACAACGATCAGGTTCTTGATTTAAATTTCTTAAAATCATACCAATTTTTGACCAGTAAAAATACTCGTCAGAATACTTCAGGGGTAGACTCATCAATATTTTTTCTATATTTGACAAGTCAACTGGTTTTGATTTATTAGTAGTTTCTTCAAATACAATATCATCCTGATTTGTTTCTTCTTCGTTATAAACAATAGTATAATCTTCCGTATTACAAATTAAAGTAGATTTCCAAAAATCTTTTAATGTATCATAATTATTTTCATTATCTGTTGTTTTATTACCTATCTTAAGAACTAAGGGAACTAGCGTTTCATTTTTACCAAGTTTACTAGAAAAACATGTTCTAAAACATGTCTTTCTATAAATACTCTTATCACAACCTTCCAAATCAATTCCTGTTAAATTATCATAAAATTTACTCGCAGCAATATAACTTTCCATTACCAATCCACGAAAAATTATATGAAACGAATATTTACTTCTATGAATAGTATCATCATGTTGATTTTCATTTTCAAGTACTACAATATTATCTACATTCAAATCAATGTCCATTTGTGTAGCAATTTGTAAAATACTGACAACAATTTGCTGAACATGAATTTTAACATTATTGTAAATAGTATCTTCTGTTTTCGTAAAATCTATATCAAATGCAAAATGAATAGGCATATCTTCCCATGATTCATAAATATTATTTTTACCAGATTTAAGTAAATCCCAGATTAAATCTAATGTCCCTACTATAAATTGCTTAGCTCCTTTGGTACCTTCTTTATCCATTTGAAATAAATAATATTGTTCATTGGAATTAATGTTTAGTTGTTTCCAATGAGAAACTGCATCTACTTTTTTACTATAATAGGATAGTTTAGTTGTCATTTCATTATTAATTTATAAACTTACTCTTTTAAATAATAGAATTTTCAATAATTATCCTTCTTTATAGAAACTAAATACCTATGATATACCGTGAAGTGCCAAATTTAAGAACGCTTTTTTTCAAAAAGTGTTCTTAAATTTGTTAGCACAAGCGCTACAAGACAAATTTACCAGATATTAAGTACGGAGTACTTAACATCGGTATTTGCCGGTACTTATTAGTCAATATATAATAATATAATAATAATATAAAAAATTGATAATTACATAAATAAAGCAATAGTTACAATTATCTTAATAAGAAAATGCAAAATAATAATTTACCATGGGTAGAAAAATATCGCCCCAAAAGTATTAAAGATGTTCTCCATCCACCAATTGTAAATTTTATAAAAGATCTTATGACAAATGATTTTTTTCCTCATATGATCTTTTATGGAATTGCTGGAACTGGTAAAACATCAACTATTTTTGCAATAGTCAATGAATTTTTTCCCGGTGAAGCAAGTAAATATGTTTTAGAATTAAATGCGTCTGATGATCGTGGTATTTCAGTTGTACGATCACAAATTAAAGAATTTTGTCAATTACAAATTATTAATAAAGATGATATGAATGTTAAATATAAATTAGTTATTCTAGATGAAGCTGATGCACTAACTGATGATGCTCAAGGTGCATTAAGAAGAATTATAGAAACATACACATTTAATACAAGATTTTGTCTTATTTGTAATTATTTATCTAAACTCATCGATGCTATTTTATCAAGATCATTAGTTATAATCTTTCCTAAGATTTCTGACCTTACAATGAAAGAAGCAATTAATAAAATATCAAAATCAGAAAATATTAAATTATCATCTGATCAATTAAAAAATATTATTTTTTCATCTAATGGTGATTTACGTAAAGGTATTAACTTGTTACAAAATATGAGTTTATCTGATAATTTTTCATCAATTGGATTGCAATTAACCAGCGTAAAACATATTATTAATTATATTAAAAGTCATACTGTAAAAGAAAGTTATAATGAAATTATTAATGTTAGAAAAATAGAGAACTTTTCTATTCCTGATTTTCTACATAAGATATTGCAATACATATTAGAAAATCATATCACTAATCCAAATATAAATAAATGTATTATTAAATTAGCACAAATAGAGAAAAATTTATTAATTGGATCTTTGGAGAAAATTTATGTTTGTGCTATTATTGCTACAATACAAAATTTATTTATTTAATTTTTTTACTAAGAGAAACTTAGTAAAAAAATTTATAATATTTAAATATATATTAAAATATATATATATTAAAATAAATGTCAACAATAATCTATGGTGGAGTTAAATATACTAGAGTCAGACATGCGATCTATTGTAAGAAATGTGAAGAAACTATAGAAAGTAAAGAAGTACATGACTTTAAATCTTGTTCCTGTAAATCTGTTGCTATAGATGATAATCGGATTTTAGGAAATTCATCTGATATCGAAAATAGAAGTATATATTGTTATAAAACAAAGAATAAAACAATTTGGTTACCGGAAAGTACCGAATTCGGTACTAAACCGCTACTAGTCAAATTTACCAGATATTAACGGTATTTGACGGTGCCGTTAGTTTATTAACGTATTAAAAGTATCAGCATATTTTTTATCAGTATCTAAAAGATACTGATAAACTCTATCTTTATTCATCGTATAATATGCCTTAATTGCATCTTCAAATCCCTCTTCAGGACATTTTAATTGTTGTAATATTGCATATTTAATTGTTCCTATTTTAATTTCATCATTGTAATTAATTGAATGTATATTTGTTTTAGCATTTTTAATATCTCTTTCACGACCTGGTTCATTATACCATGGATCTTCCGTAAAAATCATTGAATAAATACTTAGAATAAGTTGCATTAATGTTGATCCTGTTCCATCTGCATTTGGTGGAATCCAATTTTCAGAATGATGACCTCCCCAAGTACCTAACAAACTCAAACATACTTTTCCACAATGATATAAATTAGGATTAAATCTAAAACTATTTTTTCTAGATGTTGAATGACTTACTAATGGTGATACATTTGGAAAATTACTCGGCAAAAATACTTCAAACACAAAACAACCAAATTTGTAAGGTGTATCTTCATTTGGAACAATCATAAATTTAAATAAGCACATTCTATCAGGATCTTGTCTAATAAAAATTATATTATCTTTTGAAATAGGAACAGATTTCATAATCATTTCAAATTGTTTCTGAATAAGTTTTGGTGTTCCTGGTTTTGCAAAAGCAGAACTTTCATTGACTTCTTTAATAAAATTATGTTTTTGTTTGTGACAATATGAATAATACCCCATCTGATTTTCTTGTAATGTTTTATACTTATAATTATCATCTTCTGAATCTACACTAACATTTGTTATTTGAATTTGATCAATATAATTTATAATATCTTGATTAGTATTTGCTTTATTTCTTTTCTTAAAATCATCAAAGAATGGTATCTTTATTTTTAGATCAAGAAATTTTATTAATTGTAAAATCATTTTAATACTATCATAATACTTTTCCTCTTCAATATCATATTTTTCAATCAGATCAATCCAGAAATTATACAAATTAAATCTGTTATGAATTTCAATTAAATCTTTTGATTCTTTATTGGAATCTAAAAATTTAATAATATCATTTAATAAAATTATATTTGTATCTTTAATTCTAACCAAATTATTTAAATATGCATTTGCATCCCAATGTTTTACTGTACCACCATAACCAATTCCACTATTTTTAGTTACAGGTGCTACCGTAACAATATTTGAATTAATATCTTTTTGTTTTATACGAAAATTATTATTTTTTAACAAAAGTATCATTGAATTAGTAATATCATAATTTAATTTACATTCTAATTTATCATGATTATCTGATAAAAATTTATTAGTAATATTAATAATATATTCTATATTTCGAATTTTTCCAGTGTTACGAATATCTAATTCTGGTTGAGAAATCAACTCATACATTATAATAGGGTCAATTATTGGAGACAATGAAATATCTGGTGTTAACATTGGATAATAATTAGAATCCAACGTTAATTTAATTGTATAAGCCGGAAAATCTTTACTAAAACTATTAACTTCTAAAGTATACAGATTAATTATATTTAAATTTTTATAGATCTTCTCTATTTTAATTAATTCTTTTATAATTGATTTACCAACTTCACTAGGTGTCATAATTGCATCTTTTTTATGATTATTATAATTTACTTGATCTAACAATTCATCCACATTAACTCTACTTTTAACATCATCAATAATAGTTTCATTTATCAAATTATAGAATACAAAAGAAGCCATTTTTATATATTTTAAATATATTCTTGTAATGTTTTATCTTATCAATTTTTATATATTATAATAATAAGCAGAAAAATGGATCCGAACTTTTGGGGTAAGTCTGCATGGCAATATTTACATACTCTAACGTTTAATTATCCTAGTAACCCAACTAAAGAAGACAAGTTAAAATACTATAATCATTTCAAGTCTTTAGGAGATATGCTCCCATGCCCTTCATGCTCAGAATCTTATAAAATATATTTTAAATATATACCTATTACTGATTATTTAAATGATATCCATGGAGTAACTTTCTGGTTATATATCATTCACTATGTTGTTAATAAAAAATTATCTAAAGAAACACCACCATTTTTAAATGTAATCAAATATTACTATCCAAATAAAGCTTCTTGTGCAAAACCAAAAGTTATTAATTTAAATGAAAAATGTACTGCAAAATCACCAGAAGGAAATAACGTATATCTTCAATTTAAAACAGATGCTGAAAAAAAGTATTTAAGTAAAATATTAAAACAACTCGATAAACTATATACTGATTATCCACTAAAATAATAAAAATAATTTAATTATTCTTATTATTTATTTATGATGATGCAGGGGCAGATCTTCCACCACGGCCACGACCAGAAGCACCGCCACGACCACGTCCAGTAGGCGCACCACGGGCACCACCGTAGCTACCTTGTACTGTTTGCTTGCGTGCTGGTGATTGAACTGTTGACCATCCACCAGCTTGTTCAGGTGAACGTCCAGGAGCACGAGGTTGGTTGTTGGAAACATTGAGAGGTGAGAAGCGGTAAAAACTTACATCACCTGTGTTGCTCTTGAGGGTATTGTAATCTTCAAGGCGATCTACTACTAACTTACCAGTGTGGTTGTTTTCATCTACACGTGAGTATAAAATGTTAATTACACTGTCCTTGCAGAGACCAGTAGCAAATTGGTTGAGTTGATCTACTGTCATGTTGTCCTTAAATCTTACAAATGTAGAATATGAGCATTGCTTGTATTTCATTTCAGCACCATCAAGAGCTGACTTTACAGGTTGAATGTCTGATACAGATGCAACTTCTACATAGTTAATATTTTCATGTTGTGTTACAACAGCATTGAGTGCTGTAAGAGAAGTCTTTACATCATCGCTTAAGTTTATGACTCTGAAAGTTCTAGAGTTATCACTAGTCTGGCTCATTTTGGTAATACTTTATTATGTGTTGAGTCTTTAAGTAAACGTGGAGATGAACCATTTTTATTTACATATTCTTCTTTAATTTTTTGAATACTTTCATCTGATAATTGTTCTATATTACCATTATTTTCAATATAATATTTTTTGGTTATTTTTCCACTTACGTTGGATTTTTCATAAATTAAATATCTATTTGTATCTATATAATATCTCTTTTTTTCATATGTTGAATATGTTTCAACATATTTTTCATCAAAATCATATCCAAAAAATGGAATTTTAATTTTAAGATATTTTAATGTATCATCATATCTTCTTCTAGAATGATAATCACTTAGTATATTATATATATTTTGTAATTCCTTCGTTAAATTACCATCAGATTTATATTTTGTATATACTTGATCAATTTCTTTACTCGAAGCATTTTTATTTACTCCAAATATAGTATAATAATTTTTCATTATACTATATTTTCAAAAATATTTATTTCAAACGCAGTAAATATTTTTTAATTTTATATAACCCCAATAACAGTAAACATAATTTTATAAATATTATATAAATAAAACTTGTTGTTCATGATAGTTTGATGACTAATATTAGTAATATTATTTATTTTTTCATCATCTAATTTATATATTGAAAATCCAAAATTATTATCTCTTTTACTAATCATATATTCATAGTTATCTTTATTTATTTTAAATTGTACCTTTAATGCATATATTTCATCTATTTCACATCTAGCTACTATAAATCCAATATATGTTTCATTTATAATACTATTTATTCTATCTTCTATTTGATAAATACGTTTCCATCTTGGATCATGAATAAAAGTTTGGCGTAAAAAATCTGGTTTTGGTGAAGTTTTTATTTTATTAGTTTTCTTTGGCATTACACATATTACCCTTTAATATTTAAGTTAGTTTTATTTTTTCATATATAATATCATATTTATTCATATTGTTCAATATACTATAAATATCATCTTTTTGTTTTATTTGAATTCCTAATACAATTGGACCTAATTCTTTGTTTATTATTTTTTCATACTTGAAATAAATAATATCATCGGTTTTTCCTAAAACTTTCAAAATAAATTCTTTCAAAGATCCGGCTTTTTGTGGTAATTGTATCTTGAAATAATGTTTTAATCCTTCATATTCTAAAGATCTTTCTAAAATTTCTGTCATTCTAAAAACATCAGAATTACCTCCGCTAATTACACTCACAATATTTTTATTTTTAATACTAGGATCTAATTTATCTAATGCACATAAACTTAGAACTCCTGCAGGTTCAATAATAAAACTATGATCATTGTATATTTCTAATATTTTACTACATACATGTCCTTCATCTATCAAAATAATATCATCTAGAGTCTCTTTACAAATATTAAAATTTAAATCACCTACTCTTCTTACTGCAGCACCATCTACAAAATTATCTATTTTATCTAGTGTTACTACTTTATTCTGTTTTATTGCTTCATTCATTGATGCAGCACCTTTTGGTTCAACACCAATTATTTTAATACTTGGTTTATAATGTTTTGCAATAGCAGATACTCCACTTGCTAATCCTCCTCCTCCTATTGGAACAATAATATAATCTACTTTCTCTAATTGATTTAATATTTCATATCCAACAGTAGCTTGTCCTTCAATTACTTTTTCATCATCAAATGGATGAATATAACTAGTAGCATTTATCGATGAATATTCTTGGGCAAGTACACTTGTTTCAGTAAAATTATTTCCTTCTAAAAATATTTTACTATGTATACCACCTAATTTTTTAACCCGATCTATTTTTTGTTTGGTAGTAATTTTGGGCATGAAAATATTATTTTTCATATTTAGTAAATTACATGAATATGCTACTCCTTGTGCATGATTTCCTGCACTAGCACATGTTACATTATTTAATTCAAGTAATTCTTTTTTAATACTCAATATTTTATTATAAGCCCCTCTTATTTTATATGATCGAACTGGTGTTAAATCTTCTCTTTTTAGAAAAATATTATTTAAATACTTTCGAGACATATCTTCATTTATTGAACATCTAGTATATGACATAATTTTACTAATATTCACATGTGCATTTATAATATCTTTTACTTTAGGAAAGTATGTCATGATAATTACTATAAAGTATGGTCAAATACTTAAGTTAAGAAGACAAATCAATTAAATATTAAAAATTGATTTGTTTTTATTATTGAATTGAATATTATAATATAAAATAAAAATATCATAATAATATAATGAATAAAAAAGCTTGGTATTACGGACCAAATAAAATTAAATATACTCCATGCCCACCGGTACATTATGAACCATGTATAGAAAAACCTGTAAGAAAATTTACACCTACAGATTATAGTAATGTAACTTTTAATAGACCTAAAACATCACCATCATATAATTTTAAACCATGGAGAGAAGCAAATGCAATGTCCCATGAATTATTTAAATGGCATGATAGAAATGCTACTATAATCTAATTATTTAAAACTATTATGTTTAGTGTCACTTGATACCGCATAAATTTGTTTATTATTATAATAATTTTTACCATTTTTATTAGAAACAATTTTTTTAGTTCTTCGATTATATATTTTACACCAATTTAGAAATCGTAACATATTTGGTTCTACGTGAAAATTTAATTCATATGTATCATGATGAATATAACTATTTATCATATCTACTTCATCTTCTTTTAATCCATCTATATAATAATGATAACAATAATCATACAATACTAATTTTTTAAAAATTCTGGTATTAAATTCAAAGGAATATATATCATCTTCCGATATATATTTTGTCATTTTATTTATATGGATTTTTATTACATTATCCATATTAATTTTTTTTATTTTTTTATCTATTATATATTCACATATTTTATAAATTACATTATTCATATATATAATACTTAAGTTAAGTCTTAATATATAACTTATCTAAAAAAATTGATATATTTACTAATAAAGTTATAAAATTATATATTAATAAAAATGTATCAAAATATTCAAAAACTTCGTGAAAATCCAATAACATCAAATGCTGGTAAAAAATGGTCAGAAGATGAAATTAATGAATTACTCATTAATATTAAAACTAGATCATTTGATGAAGTAGCAATTATTCATAAAAGAACTGTAAGTAGTATTAATGGAAAATTACATTCTCTTGCTGTTTCATTCATAACTCAAAAAAATATGTCTGTAGATGATGCTTCTAAAAAATTTAATATTTCTGTTATATCAATACAAAGTTATATGGAAAAATATCCTGATAAAAAAACTAAAATTAAATTAGAAACTGAATCAGAAACTAATAAAAATAAACTAACTGGTTCTGAAATTCTAGAATTAATTCCACAACCTACCTCTGTATCAAATCTTCTAGATATTCCCGTTAAAGAAGAAGTTAAAGAAATTATTCTGAATTTTGAACAAGAATCTGCATTAAATAGTTTTAAAACGGGTAAAAATATATTTCTTACTGGTCCTGCTGGTACTGGTAAATCTGTCACCTTAAATAAAATAAAAGAATATTGTATTCACTCTAGTAAAAATTTTGGAATTACTGCTACAACTGGAAGTGCTGCATTTATTCTTGGTGGTAAAACAGTTCATTCTTTTTTAGGTATTGGGTTAGCAAAAGAATCAGCTGAAGAAATATTTAAATTTGTAAGATACAAGTTACCACATGTTGCTACTAGATTACGTGAATGTGAAGTTTTAATTATTGATGAAATATCTATGTTAGATGCAGATTTATTTGATAAAATATCAGACTATTTAAAATATATTCGTAAAAATAATAAACCATTTGGTGGATTACAACTAGTTCTAACTGGTGATTTTTGTCAATTAGAACCTGTATCAGGTGATTATTGTTTCAAAGCAAATGAATGGAATCAATTAAAACTAAAAACAGTATATTTACACAAATTAATTCGTCAAGATGGTGATCTTGTATTTCAAAATATTCTATCTAAAGTACGATTTGGTAAATGTACAACTAAGGCATATGAAATATTATCTGGATTAAAAGATAAGGAATTTGGTGAAATTAAACCAACTATTTTATATCCTCGTAACTTTGATGTAGATAAAATTAATAAATTAGAATCTGAAAAATTAATTGCTTCTGGTGCTAAAAAAGAAGAATATAAATTAGAATATCCTAAAAGTAAAAATAAAGAAAGAACACAACGATGGGTTAAATCATTAGACATTCCTGAAATTGTTAGTTTTTGTGTAGGTGATCAGGTTGTAGTGACTGCAAATATTAATCAAGAAGATGGTATTGTAAATGGAACTCGTGGTATAGTTGTTGATGTTAAATCTAGGAAAGTTAATATTAAAAGAATTAATGGTGAATTAGTATGGATTAACTATCATACATCAACAAGTGCCGAAGATTCTAATTTATCTGTAGCTTATATACCATTAAAACTTGCTTATGCATTATCTATTCATAAATCACAAGGTATGACGTTAGATGCAATTGAAATAGATATTGGTTCTAAAATTTTTGCTGCAGGTCAAGCATATACTGCATTATCTAGAGCTCAATCATTAGATAGTGTTAAAGTTAAAAGTATTAGTACATCTAGTTTTATTATTAATCCAGATGTTCTTGCATTTTATAAAGAAGTAGAAGAACAAGTTAAAATTACAAATAACAAGTTTATTATTAAACAATTAAATAAATTAATTCATAATATATTGACTCATACTAATTTGGATAATTCGTTAGATTTTATTTGGGATTTTATTCCTGAAGAAGATAAAAAACTATTGGAATTCTTTGATGGATATTCTCATGATAAAATAGATATTGAATTGGAAAAAATATTAGAATCTGATGATACTAATATTAAATTATTAAAAGATAAGATATATGAAATTAAAAAATATATGAATGATATTGAAACGGTTAGAATGAAACTAAAAGAATTTAATTTATAAAAAATTATTCATTTTTAATTCTTAATATTATATCATTAAATAAATATGCACTAAATGCTCCTAATAATTGTGCCATAATGTAACACATACCTAAATAAAATGTTATTTTATTATCTAAAATCATAGATGCTGTTACAGCAGGATTATAATGAGCACCGGATACAGTATCACCCATATAAATTGCAGCTAATAATGCTACCGCTACACCAATAGGACCAATTGTTTTATCGGCATTTGATTTTAATATTACTGTTAAAAAAAAGAATGTTCCAACACCTTCTACGATTAATTCTGAAATATATTTCATATATACTATAATATATTTTTTTATTTTTGATATTTACTTAAAGTAAATAAAAATAATGCAAATATAGCAAATAAAATACCATATGATTCTAAATGAGTAATATTTTCTTTAAAATAATAAAGACCTATTAAAGTAATTATAATATTACTAAATAAATTCCAGGTTAAATTTAATGTTGTCATTGATGTTGTTTCTATACCATGTTTGAATATTAACATTTGACACCCATATAATATAATAGCAAATGCCATATAATTTTGTTGTAATACACCTAATACAACTTGTTTGGTTATTCCCAAACTAATTATATCTACAACTACAAGAGTTAAACTAATTATAATTTCATTATTAAATATATTCATATATATATTTAATAAAATTTTAATCAAGTTCAGGTAAACTTAAATCAACTGGTTTAGATTCAGATTTAAGATCTGATTTTTTTCCTGGTCTACCACGTCCACGTCTTAATTGTTTTCCTGATATACTATTTTCATCTTCTGTTTCAATTGGAGGAGTTACTATAACATCTACAGGTACTTCTCCAGGTACTTCTACTGGTACTTCTACAGGTACTTCTACTGGTACTTCTACAGGTACTTCTACAGGTACTTCTACAGGTACTTCTACTGGTACTTCTACAGGTACTTCTACTGGTACTTCTACTGGTACTTCTACTGGTACTTCTACTGGTACTTCTGGAACAGTTTTAAAAGATACTATATTTTGTTCTTGTTCTTGTTTTTGTTTTAATTCATGTTCTATTTTATTTTCTTGCATTTTTTTTAATAATGCACGTGATAACATTTATATATATATATAATTATATAAAATTTTACAAATGCTGACATATATATTTTAATTTATTTTGATATTTATATTTATAATTTAAACCACCCAAAATAAAAAAATATTCACTTGATTATTGATCAATATAACCACGTCTAGTAATATGGATAGGATCAATACCCTTCTTCTTTATAAAATTTTCATAAAATTCTTCTGCTTCTTCTTTAGTATTAAATTTCTTCATATTTACATCCTTAAAAATTGTAGATTGCCATAACCAATTACCATCATATCCAGAAATATTTATAT
>Ga0209829_10001631_pt1 | contig 17945 bp, 14 predicted proteins | sample C_140205_EF_Meta_FD_187311 | JGI IMG/M metagenome (GOLD analysis project Ga0209829, IMG submission 187311) | Freshwater microbial communities from Lake Croche, Canada to study carbon cycling - C_140205_EF_MetaG (SPAdes) (version 2) | ecosystem: Environmental > Aquatic > Freshwater > Lake...
TTATAGGATTGTTTTATTCCTGCTACTGTAAATACTCACGTATTCTTTATATTGATTTGTATAAACTGTTTATAAACAAATCAAGCAACTGTTGAAGCCTTCTATTTGGAGATTTCCGAACATCTCCACAAAACAAATATATTTGTATATAAATAATAATACAAATATGTCGACCATCGTGTCCGGAAATATACAGAATGTTCTAACAAAAACAAATAAAACTATTTTTGTCGAGAACATTCAAAAATGGGTCATTGCCGAAAAACAATTGAAACATATTGCCGAGAAAACAAAAGAAATTCGCGAATTAAAAACTCAAACATCTATCGACATTTGTCAATACATTCAATCAAATAATTTGTCGTCTACCAAAATCGAATTAAGCGACGGAGAACTAAAAATATATGATAAAAAAGAATATCCACCCCTCTCATTCGGATACATAGAAGAACGTTTAGCGGAAATTATTCCCGATAAATCGCATGTTAATTTTATTATTCAACATTTAAAAGACAATCGCGAAATCAAAAGTTCTCCTGATATTCGGAGAACCTATACAAAAAAATAATGTTTGTTTCTCCAAAACTCCTTCGACTACGTCTACGGATTTTCCTCGATTTCCTACGACTATCGTCTCCAGAAATCTCCAAACCTATTCATATAATATTCAATAATTCTTTATTTGCATATTATATAATTACTATGTTTTCTCAACCTTCTTTTGTACAAAAATACGTATATAACAAAAAAACAAACTATGATATGACCGGTGAAAATAATGAAAAAATGGTTGGTGGAATGCCCCTAAATCAAAGCTGTTATAATTCAAACGTGCTAAATAATAACAACAGCATAAACCGCACAAATTTGGTTGGATTAGATAAATATGCGCTGCCGGCAGGTCTTATATTATCTACCACTTTATTTTCCGAACAGCAATCGGGCGGCGGGAAAAGACATTATTCTGACTCGATCGAATTCGACCAAAAAATGATTACTTGTGCCGGCATTATTGGAGATGAAATGTTCGATAAATTATTCGGAATGGCTGCTCATTCAATTGCACAACCACGAAATAACATTACGCACAAAATGTTGGCTCGGGGTCAATCTAAATCATATACGAAATCGAAAAAATAAAATTATTATTATTATTATTCAATTATTCAATTATTCAAATAATGCACTCATTGCTTTAAACGCTGATATTTTATTTGTTTGTGTTTCGACTAGTTTTGTGTTACATGTCGTCGTACCAACCATTAATTTGACGAAATCAAAATTACCTTTATATTGAATTTTCTTTTTTCCAATATATATGACAAATCCTGCAATTAATATTGGGATTATCGATATAAATAATCCATTATTGATTGTAACAATTTTATCGTATTCATTTTGTTTCGTTTTTATTATATTTTCTGTGTCGAATTCGTTTGCTTTCGTTCCATCGTCTTCCTTTGATTTGTTTTTTATTTCATTTATTTCATCGGCCATTTCGGTTTTTCGGAGAACAAGTATGTAAATAACCGAAATAACGCCTAATATTACAATAAAAAACGGGAAGTCAGTTTTTATCAATACCAAGAAAAACGCATATAAAAATGTCGACATTTTCATAATGTCAAATATTTTTTTAGATTTAACTGGACTTGTTAGCACAACGAAAAATACCATTGTCATAAAACTACACATATGTTTTAGATAAATATTCGAAGTTAATTCTCGTTGTAATCGACATGGAAACATTTGTGTTAAAAACCCGGCCGAAATAATGAGAATTAATAAAAACACCGAATATACTGGAAATTGGTCTTGAATACTAAATACCATTTGATATCAGATTATATAATATATTATAATATAATATTAATATATTATAATAATATTTGCTCACATGGCTACGTTTAATTTACAAAAAGAACTCATCATTCGAACAATAAAAATTATAGACATTGGGTATATTGCTATTTTATATTTTATTTCCGCTTACTTTTTAGGATACTATTTAGATTCGTTTTTTGTTTATTTGTATGGAATAAAATATGAAACGAAAACGCAATTCATCCTTTTGTTGGAAATTTTATCACAGATTATTGCAATTGGAATCGTCACATATATTGTAAAGAATTTAATCGAGCTTATTCCTTTCCCGCTAAATGGCATTAGCGGATTTGACCATCAACGCGTAAAAGAATTAAAAAGTGCAGGATTTTTTACTGTATTTATAGTCATATTTCAAACTAATTTCCAAAATAAACTTTCTTATGTGAAAGATTTATTGCAAAAACATACAAACATGCAAAAAAATCAAAATCAGACTCTGAGTAAACCCGACACAGTAACGAATGAATCAAGTGAAAATCAGTAGGTCGTATTCCAAGTGCTACAGAATTCGGACAATACAAACTCCTTCGACAATGCTACGTATGTCTATAGTGGATGTGAAGAAGTCGAAGACGAATTCGCAGACACAGAATACGGAACGCTAGTGAAGTATTCCGGAGTTTCCTCGATTTCCTTGCTATGCAGCACTATCGTCTCCGGAAATCTCCACAAACCATATTCATTGAAATGTTTTATCAATCAGTACTTCTTTTGCTAAGTTCCTAAGTACCTTCTCCTTGTTTGTATTCACATCCAACATCCCCATCATGATTTGAATCTGTTCTTCGTATTTATCGGTTCCGCTTATTTTACTATCTGGATTCTCTTCAATCCAAACCGGCAGTTGTTTCATATTTTTATTGGATACATCTTTTATTGCAGACATCATTTTTGTGTTTGTGTCGCCGTCTTTCGCCCACATATCGACGCCTTTCACATACATAGTTTCTCGTTTTGCATCGGTACAATGAATTGGACGCATATGAACGTCCAATTGTCTTAGTCCAGTCATGAAAATGTTGGTAATTCCATTTACAAATCCGTGTTTTCCTACATATTCAGCTGTTTGTGAATTTATTTGTAACGATTCGACAAAATCTTCCAGAGAAATTGCGTTTTTACATTTTTCGTTCAAAAATACATTGAGATTGAAATGATTATTATTCGTATTGGTATTATTATTTGTTACAGTCCCTGCTTTACTTGCCAATTCCAACATATATTTATTTTGTTCTATTATCATTTCCTTAAAATCTTGATTTTCCAAAATAATTGTTTTATTTTGTTTCAAAATTTCGATTATTAAATTATTTGTAAGGGCATCTGATTGTATACAGTCAACCTCATCCACCGAAGAGCCAATAACTATAGTATTATTAATATTGTCATTGGCATCGTCATCATTGTTTAGTTTACATATTTTTTTGTGGCGCCATAACCCGGAACTATGTTTATATGTTTTACTGCATTTACACATGTGGACAAATTCATTTGATTCGTTCAGACCAACATTGGTAAACGTTTCTAACGTTTCTAACGTTTCCAATGGTTCTGGTGTTTTTGGCGTTTTATTATATCTTGAAATACCATTTAAATGTTTACGTCTCGAAATATGTCTATCCCAATCGCTTTGTTTACTGCATGTAAACTCACATGTTATACAATTAAATTTTGCGGCGTTTTTTAGCGTTTTATTTATATCTTCCATATCTTATTACATACATTTGAATAATATTCCTAAATCCTTTTTCTGAAATATATATTGTCGGCGTTTTAAAACGCCTGGTCACGACTTTATATTCAGACAACGAAAATGTCATGCCCGAACAATGCTCTGTTCAATTGACGGCGTTTTTTAATACCATTTTATAGGATATAACGGATATAAAAAGGATATTTGGAAAACGCCGTCAAAAATGACGTTTTTTTTGTGCAGCCATTTTTTTTGAGAAAAAAACGGAATTTACTGCATTATGCTTTAAAACGATTTTTCACTTTGGTCATTTACAAAGATATTCTCAGGTCGGACAAATTGGACATTTATAAATGTCCAAAAAAAAAAGTTGAGGGTAACTCTTTACAAAAAGTCGGATGGATGGATTATTTTTGCAGGCATTTTTATGGTAACAATATTCGATGAAACCTAAAATATATTATTACCAAAGATGCTTTAATATATTTATTATTATTTTATTTTTTCAGTTCGTGACCGTCGAACCGTCTGGTTATGTCGTTCGAAAAACTTCCTTGTTTTATTTTGGGTTCGAGCCCAAATATTATATCGCAAATAACAAACAATGGATAATCGAATGCTTTCTTTCGTTTTTAATTTAATTGGTAAATTGGCGTGCCATTCGTGAACATTCATAAACAGGGCATCCCCGGTTCGCACATCTACGCCGACACCATATTGCGGAAAACACGTTTCTCCGCCGTCATATCCTCCGCGCTCAATCGCCAATAAATTACCAAATCCTTCTGAATCATCGCCTGAATCTTTATGTATTGTGGTCTGAAAATTCACATTGGTCGTTATGGTAGTGAACGCCGTTCCGGGTATTTTAAAATGTGTTTGATCTGCTTTTTTTCGCTGTTTGGCATAATGGTCGGGAGTTAGTTTTTTATATAACTCGTCCACATCTTTTATCATAGGGAGTGTATTTTGGTATGCTTCCGGGTAATCCATGTTAAAACGACATTCGCGCACGGCCAATGGAATCTTCATACCCCTTTGTTTGAATATGTATTTTTGTCTTGCAGACCATCTGTCAAAATAACCGAATATATTTGTCATGGTTTTTGGATTATCATATAAATTTTTCTTTTTGCTTCCGGTAGCGCTACCTCTGTTCGCCGTTTTATTTTTGGCGAATTTAATCACATTGTCGTAAAATGCATCAATATGTTCTTTTGGCAACACGTTTTTCCGAAATCGAAGTAATAAAATATTGTCGGCGCCGTACACATCGGCGTCATGGTCAATAATTGTTTTTATTTGTTCTCTTTTTAAAAATTTATTTTTCATCGAATCCATTTTGACGTCATCGATATCTTTTTCTAAATAATATATGGTAACTCCACCCTTTTTTTCGGTTTTGATAATCATTGTATACATATGTAGGATACAATAATTATTTTGCGGGGGGTGTTTTGTAAAATTGAAATACTTTTTAAACAAGGAATGTACCGCATATCTTCATAATCAAGTTATTATTAATAAAATCAAATTAAAATGGATTCCGGCGCGGCATTTGAACACAAAAAATCGAATAAAAACAAAAAATCCAATAAAAAACAAAATAAAAACACCAATAAAAATGGTCATAAAAATGGTCATAAAAATGGTCATAAAAATGGTCATAAAAACAACAATAAAAACAACAATAAAAATGGTCCAAGTATACACAGCAGTGCCCGTCGATTTTCCGATCTAGAACTCGCCTATTTCATGAAATCGTTTAAATTGACAGGCATGTTGTCAGTTCGACCCATAGAGGTTATATATGGCAATGGCGACACTTATCGAGGCGAATTCGACAAAAATGGGCTAAAATGTGGATATGGGTTCATGTTTTATAAAAATGGTGATATTCTACAGGCGAGATGGAAAGATGATTATGCAAACGGTTCTGGTTATTATCAGTCCGCTGGCGGGACTGAAATGGTCGGACTTTGGTCAAACGGCTGGTTTCACGGAAATAATAATGTCATACGTTTCCCGAGCGGAAGTGTATATAAAGGACAGGTTATGTATGGAGCGATGAACGGTCAGGGGCAAAAGACCGATTCGGATGGTGATATTTATTGTGGAGAATGGTTAAACAATCTTTGCCATGGTCAAATGAATATCAAATATTCGAATGGCGAAATGTATATGGGATTTATGGAAAATAATACAAAGTGTGGACCGGGAACATATAGTTGGCCCAATGGAATGTTTTATAAAGGATATTGGCATGATGACTGTTTTCATGGGGAGGGCTATATGGACACAGTACAAGTATATGGTAAAGTGTATTATGGAAACTGGGACCACGGTCAACAATTAGATATGGGTTGGTGCGGATATACTTGCCCGGATACGCCCAAATTATTATATTCAAAATTATGTTAGATAAGATTAGATTATACTACAAAAACAAAACAAAAACAAAACAAAAATCAAAAAATATTTATGTTCGAACAAATATTTTTTATTCTGGGAAATTTCCGGAGACGGCAGTGCTGCCGTAGCAAGGAAATTTACTGAATTCCGTAGCGGGAGCGAAGGAATTCGATAAAAACGCGACCGACCTAGTATTCGGACCATTTATTGTTATTAAATGAGTTTATATTAAGGATTTTATCGGCATTCTCTTTCCAAAATTTAACCTTTTTATCTAAAGCAACATCATTTGTGTTTTTCGGAACAATCGCTTGGGCTTTCATCATTGCCAAATTTTTATCAGTGGGTTTTGGTTTTTTTCCATAACAATTTACGCCAAATTTCACATATGGATTGGCAATATAACCACCATTTATGCCAGGACGTCCACAATTGTTTTTGGTTTTGTCATCTTGTTGTAATTTTTGCCAAGTCGATTTTTGCGTGGGAAAAAAAATCATTTGTCCATCGGACCACCCGTAATTACACCATTCACCACCCTGTTGATATGCCGTTTCGATTTGGTCATAATTGGCCAATTGAGCACCATATGAACTACAAATCGATTTTGCATCATCATATGTATATAGATTATTCGATACGTTAAATACTTCACTTTTTTGTACATCATTGTTGGATATGTCGACCGTCGGAGTTGGTGATGTTTGTGGTAACCCATTCCACCAATTCGACACCCATGTCGAAATATCATCAATAATCGACACACCTAACACATATTTGAAAAAACTGACAAACAATAAAAGGGAGAATGTTATCCAAGCAAAGTTTTCAATCAATGAAATAAATATAGGTTTTGTTCCATATGACATTGGAATGCCAAATAAATATATTAAAATGTAAAACATAAATAAAAAGAGAGAAATCGAAAAAATCGAAATGGGTTTATTCAGATAATCTTTATAGGAAACGATGGTATTTTTTATCGCTGACGATTGAGCAGTTGGTGATTTAGAATTAAAACTGAAAAATATAAAAATCACGACAAACACCAATATTAAAAAATCGAACGACCGACTTAATAACATAGTCGAACCGGTTGAACCATCTTGTTTATAAAATATACCTAAAATCAAATATAAAATAAAATATATTGCTAAAAACCAAATGATAAGAATCACATTGGACTGACTAAATAACGTGCTAAAAATATTTGTAACTTCATTATTGCCAGATGCATCTGAAAACGTATTGCCGGAAACGTCGGTTTTTGTAACATTTTTATTGCCAGATGCATCTGAAAACGTATTTCCAGATGCGTCGGTTTTTGTAACATTTTTATTGCCAGATGCGTCGGTTTTTGTATCTTGGCCCATTTAATACAAATAATAAATAAAATATAATATAATATACTTAGTTATTTTTTTTGCAATAAAACAAACAGTATGCCATCGGTGTTACGATGGACGACGGATTTTTGATAATTTCCGCGGTCGAATCGTTATAATGTACCCATTCATTTGTCGACGTTTTTACAAACGCTGTATAGTGACCGCCCATCACATGCCCAATATGATTACATACGCCATATAAATCATATTTATATTGTGATGGATTATATCCACTAACGTATTTACTTAAATCTAAATTTTCTAATGGAAAATCGACCAAATCATTTATTTTTTTTGAACCATCCGGAGAGAACCGCTTCAGAGCAATGACAAATACATTGGGGAAATTCCAAAAAGTAATTCGTTTTTGAATGCCCTCTTTTTGTCCCGTCTTTTCATTAAACCACGAATTGTCGCCATCCATAATCTCGGATTGTGTATATTGGTCCATACATCCATATAATGTTTTGATTGGACCAATGGGTAAATCCAACATGAAAAAACTCTCGGGTCGATAATTATGAACGGTCGAACCGTCCAACGATTTTATTTCGGATACATAAATGCCATAAAACATTCCCATTATTTCGGAATATTCTTTTGCATAGGCTGTTTTTAACATACTATAACACTGAATCGCCAATTCGTCCAAATTATTTTCGGTTTTTCCAACAATACGCATAGCGATTGGTCGCGAAATACTATTATGCATACATTCTACCATAAACAACAGAAATTCGGGCATGTCATTTTGCGCCCAGCCGGTGAAAAGTTCGCGTTTTTTTTGAATGGCTAATTTATGGACATTGTGCACAAATTTATTAGGAGATACGATTCCGTTATTGGTCCACATGATTTCGCGTAATTCCTGCCATTCTTTCAAAATCGCCGTATCCGGTAAATTTGGTTTTATATGTTTCTCCATTTTACTCGATTGAAGGAAATCGGTCAATTCCGTCGTATGATTGAGAACCTGCATACATGAATTTAAAAAACATGTGTTCCCTAAATTGACAAGGCCGGTAAGACCCTTTGGATTATTGGTATTTTGTTTTGACATTTATGTTTGATTATTATTAATTAAATGTTTATATTTTGTGCGAATAACAATATATAGACGATTACCTTTATATTCTATATTTTATAGTCTTATATATATATTTGAATGTCAAACCAGTCCAATCAGTCAAATAATTTTTTAACATTAGAGAACCATCGTAGGACAATATCAACATTGAGCGATTTGGTTTATTATTATAATCGAAATATCTCGGATTATCAAGCAAATATATCTAGTATAATTGAATTATTAGATTCTATTAATTTTCGGACAGAGCCGAATCGACCTGTGCGCGTTCCGTTCGTTCCGACCGTACCGACCGTACCGACCGTACCGACCGCTCCAAATCTTACTGTACCCAGAGCAAATGTGCCAAGAACCAATCAATCAAATCGACGAAACGCACAACAAACACAACCTCGTTCTACTGTATCACCAGAGTTTGGTCGCTTACCTAACGTCTACCGAACTGTCCAACCTCAATCTGCTCGTGCCCCACAATCTACGATTGGTCAAGAAACGGCAGAGATTATATTATCCTATTTTTTTAATCCACTTGCAGGACAAACTGAACCAGCTGTGCCGGTTCGTTTAACGGCAGAACAAATTAATAATTCAACCCAAATCATTACGTATACAGATGATATGGAAGCCGATAGATGTGCGATTACACTCGAAGATTTTCGGGCAGGGGAAACAGTATGTCAAATCCGACAATGTGGACATATATTTAAAAACGCGGGACTAATGAATTGGTTTGAAAGACATACGCAATGTCCGGTATGTCGATACGATTTGCGCCATTATACGGGGTCGGATGTTTCTGGTCATGATGTTTCTGGCACCGTTACTGGCACCGTTACTGGCACCGTTACTGGCGCCGTTACTGGCACCGTCACTGATTCGTCAAATAATCAATCGAACACGAGTCGTCGTTCTCCAAATAGAACTCGCAATACGACTGCAACTCCTTCGACTTTGTCTACGGAGTTCAGTCGCTCACCTCTGCCCAACCGCTCCGGCTCGAACCAAACTCCACGACTTGATATTTTATCAGAAGTCGCCGGGTCAATTGAATCGTCGATTCAAACCGGATTAAATTCATTTGTCAATCAGGCATTACCAGTACATAATAATTTGTTATCACAAAATGACTATCGAACATTTACCGAATCATTGGGTTCTCTATTTAATAATTTAAATTTGTCATCGAGACTTGGACAAGCAAATGATTCTTCGGGAAATCAACCGGGAGAGTTTGTATTTGAGTTTCCTATTTATTTTGATAGTTCAAATAATCCAAGTTTTACGAATAACGAAATAGATGTTCCCGATGTAGATTAGTGGACGTGACGTAGTCAGAAACCTTCGCTTCCGTTCCGAAAGCTACGGTTTCTGTGTCCGTAACTTCTATGCTACGCAAGTCTCGCTGCGCAGTTTCGTTACGTCCATTACATAAGCAGATTCAGTAACGTTAGCAAATGAATCTAATAAAAAATAAAAAAAAACATTATATACATTTTTATTTTTATTTGTTATTATTTTATACAATTATGCTATTTTATTTATCTAAAATCTCTCCATATGTCACGTTATCAGTGCATGTAAATTGTTCCCTTCGTTCGGTTTTGGAGCGAGCCGGAATGCGAAGCAAGGCGAAGCAAGGCGAAGCAAGGCGAAGGTGAGCGACTTAACTCCTTGGTGGGCACGTTGTGCCCACTGAGAGGCGCTAGCCGAAGGAGTTGGAGATTTCCGGAGACGATAGTGCTGCGTAGCAAGGAAATCGTTAAACTCCGTAGACGGTAGTCGAAGGAGTTTCAACCATATTGCGAACGTTTTCTTGTGAAATTCGAATGGACTCACGTTCTTCGCCAGTAAACGTCCAACGGTTTATCTCGTCGTCATGTTTATTAAGTTGTCCAGTAAACCAATCCCAGTCGGTTCCGGCCCAGTTCTGATTATACATTTTGGAATATGGGATGAGAAGAGCGGTTTTTATCTTTTGACGCATTTCTTCGGGATTCGTAAAACTCCGGATAAATCGCATTAATCCCTCAATCCCGTCACGTTCTGCCTTTTCATAACCATGTTCATCGATTAACTGGTGATACAATTCGTTACATTCTGATTCGAGTAATTCACAATCCAGTTGTTCGGATTCGTCGATGTCGGGACGTTCGATACTATTCGCATTTTCTTCGAAATCACATTCGTTTTCGAAATCACATTCGTTTTTTGCCAAATGTTCAGGGTATTGGGCCGCGTAAAATACACTTTTATAAGAATAACATTGTAATTCTCCATTTTTATAATAATAGTCAATTTCGAACTCGATTTCATCGATATATTGGGACGTGTTATTTGCAAAACTCGAAACTCCTTCGACAATGCTACGCATGTCTACGGAGTTTCCTCGATTTCCTACGACTATCGTCTCCGGAAATCTCCACATATTTGCGAAAATTTATATATAATTAATTCGAATGAAAGTGTGCTTATTATGGTTTATAAAAAAGTAATTCAATTTTACAAATCGCGCAAGGATAGTCCAGCGTCGAACCATTGTTTAATTCTGTATGGATGTAGCGAAATCGTCATGAGTTCATCAAAAATGATATTGGTCCGTTCCGTCGACATCTTTTGATAGTCGTATTCAAATATAGAAGGATTGAACGATAAATTAGACCAACTGATTTTGTCTTGATGTTTCTCCAGCAAATGAAGTGTTGCAGGATTGGAAGACAGTGCTGTCCAATTGATTTTATCGATATTTTGTTCAAGTAGTTCGACCGCGCCGACATTGGAAGATAGGGCTGACCAATCGATTTTGTCAGGGTTTTGTTTGAGCAAATGTATCGCGTTCTGATTAATTGAAAGACGGGACCAGTTTATTTTGTCTACATTTTTTTCAAGCAAATGTAATGCAGCCGAATTTGCCGATAGCATATCATAGTCAATACGGTCCGGGTATTGTTCGAGCAAATGCAATGCCCCTGAATTTGCAGATAACCAATGCCAATATATTTCATTAAAATTTTGTTCAAGTAAATCGACCGCTTTTGTATTTCTTGATAATATTAACCAATCGACTTTGTCCAGGTTTTTTTTCAATATATGGATTGCATTCTGATTGATAGACAGGGGCGCCCATTCGATTTTGTCGAGGTTTTGTTCCAAAATACGAATCGCTGCCGGGTTTCGATTCTGGGATAGATAAAACCAGTCGATTGGATCGGTAAATTCGATTGTTCCGCTATTTCCTTGTAATTGTTGCATAGTTAAATTTTCGGGGTTTATCCAATCTTTGAGTTTCCAATATGGTTTTAGTGGACGTGGCGTAGTCGAATTGCGTAGCATATAAGTCACGGACACACATTCAGTAGCACTGTGAAACGTAGCGAATGAATCGGTCATTTGTTAGCATATACATAAATCATAAGTATACTAACAAATTATGTATATATTGTTTTACAAAATTAAAAAATATGAATAAAATAAAACAGGGATGTTGCAAATAAATGGGAAAACACATGTAGACTGTTTTTTACGGCAGAAACCTTCACTTCCGTTCCGAAAGCTACGGTTTCTGTGTCCGTAACTTCTATGCTACGCAAGTCTCGCTGCGCAGTTTCGTTACGTCCACTAGAATCGTCCAGTAATTTCGAAACAAAATAACAAAATAGAGCATTGCATATAAACACAGAGCTAATTATAATATACAATGGGTTCTCCAACAAATATATAAAATATAGATAAATCAATGTGTTTGTTGCAATCATGGTTCGGTCGAGCGACTTATAATATGTAGAAACCTTCGCTTCCGTTCCGAAAGCTACGGTTTCTGTGTCCGTAACTTCTATGCTACGCAAGTCTCGCTGCGCAGTTTCGTTACGTCCACCAGTGAACGTTCCGACCGTTCCATCATTATCATCGGGCACGAACAGTTCGATTTCGCTAGACATATCACTGCATTGTCGAATAAGTTTGTCCGGATTCGTGTAATACCCATGATTTAAGATTGACGTAACAATGCCTAAAAACGTAAAAAAATACAATATAATATATTCTGGGTCGTAATTTATATAACAAATGATACATATTATGATTGCTGTGAACCATGAAGAGCAAAACAATATTTGATTCATTCGAATAATTTTATTATAACCACAATACTACTAAACCAGTGGTATTTTATTTTGGCATTTTTATATTTTTCACGTTCGTTCATTTTTTCGCGAAAAACCCCGTAATCGATTGTATCTTATGTGTTTCGTTGAAAATCCGGGTCAAGAATTTGTCAAATAGTAATAACTTCACTTTGCTCGCGCAATACTTTTCCTTTTTTTTCATGAAAACTTCCAAATCTTCAAATTCACTGGACAACAATGCCATCTCGCGTTTATATGTTTTAATTGCCCCTGGTTTGCGTTGATATTCCCAAATGGGTTCCAGAGCCAGTCCGAATAATTGTTGTAGAGGTTTCATCAATTGGTTCGTAATATAATACATATAATCGAGTTTAATATTATTTGCCACGATAAACTCGGGTGTTTCGATTTTCTCGCCCTGTAACGCCTTTTTGTTATTATTCACTACAAATGCGAATTTCATACGGTCGCCCGGTTTCGGTTTATTGCCCGGGTCACGCTGACCGATTCGGTCGGCTAGTACGCGATGGGCGATTTGCCCCGGATTCTTATAATCACTCCGAAGTGCCTTGGTCAACGTCAATTTGTCCATGCATACCTTTCCGTCGATTAAATCATTCAGTGATTGGTCCAAGAATTCGATGGCGCGCTGTATATTTGAAGCGCCTCCGCCATTTGCACTATCAGAATGTGGTTTCATCAATATATTGAGAATGCCACCGTACACATCTTTTAAATAATCACACGAATCTCGACGCTTGAGCGAAAGTCCCATATACTTGAGTTTCCCCTTGTTCGCGTCGGTTTCGTATAACATTCCGACATAACGTTTTTTGGACAATAGAATGAAGGGCATCAATGTTTTTTCGTAACAGAGTTCCATGGGCGATTTCAGATATTGGGTACATAATTGAGCGGCGTCTTGCGCGATTTCGATGGTCATTTCGAGCGCGGGTTTTCCCCGAACTTTGACACCGGTATCGGGATTCTCCAAATTAAAGGTGAAGAATACGCTGTCCGTATTATGAACAATCATATTACCAATTCCGGCGGCAAAATGGTGGTTTTCGGTGGTTAAATCATACACATAACCTTCGGTCGATGACAATGGTTCGATGCTTTGTATTTCGGAATCACTTGCATTATATGGTTCTGTTGTACATTTAATATTCAAATTGCCCGAACTGGCTCGACGATATTGGTTTTTTCTAGAAGCCATGATCGCGCTCGCTTTTGATAATTTAATATTGAGTCCTCGCGATTGTTTTTTTGCACAATAATTTGCTAACAACAAATGGTCTGTTATGCCATTAATGTCATAGTCTTTATCATTATTATTGGCTATATAATCTGCATACGTTACAGTCGGAATCCGATGATGTAACAATTCGGTTCCTACGGTTACATCCTTAGGTGATACCTCTTCACCATTCGACCGGACGAGCGAATGGTCGTCTGTCACATCAACCAATCCTTGATAAGTCATAATACGCATCATTTTTTTGTGTGGTGCTAAGGCATGGCGAATAACACGAAATAATCGAGTCCAACCTTTGTCTGACCAAGTTTCGACACCGTTCAATTCACATACTTCTTTTTCTTGTTTGCCTTCTTCCAAACAGCGCGTCCATAACCCGCCGCCATATTTTTTTGCCAAACTTTCAATTGTACAAATATCGAGTTGTCCATTTACCATAACATAAACGGGCGTATAATGAGCAACACTATCTCCGTACACATATTCCGCCTTACATTTGACCGGTCCATGAACAGCGGTTTCATACACAGTATCTCCATAGACTTCTTCGATTATCCGTTTTGCATAAATAAGCATCATTCGCCCCGTCGCGGTCGTCGACGCGGCAATATCTTTTTCGTAAAACGTCGAGGTCCTGGCGCCACATTGCCCATAAAGCGAATTCGCGGTCACCTTATAACCAAGTTGACGTTTGTCCAAAATATTTCTCATGAATGGGTCTTTTTCCGTTTGGATCATTTTACGAGTATCCGCGCGGGCTTTCAATAATTCTTCCAAAATGGCGGGTAGAATTCCTTTTTTGTTATCGGGGAACTGCGCCCACCGGCAAATCTTCTTGCCGGATTTCGTTTTTTCGGCGCGCGATGTTTTGGTTTTGCGAATATATTTGAACGTGTCGAATTCCACATCGATATACTCGTATCCGGGCATATTGTCATAAATGAATTCGCCCTTACGGTTTTGTTCGCCTGCCTGTTTTATCATATTACCGGCCAAATCATACTCTTTTGTCCAAACTTTACTATTATGTGAATAGTTTTGACTAATCATAGCGGATGGATATAAAGATGCATAATCGACACATGCTACCGGATTGTCCACATACATCGAACATTTGGGTGAAAGTACAAGGGCGCCTTCGTATCCGTCTGCATCGTCCGTTTTCTCCAAATCGGGCATCAATGTGTTTTTCTCCATACACTTTTTGGCCACATAACTGGTGAGTTTGATACCCTGTCCGCGAAATATCAAGAAAGTAATGGGGACACTACAAATCCGCGACATTTCGACGTATCCGGTGATGACATCGATTTTGTTCATGAGATGTTGGACGAGGTTACAATCCTGAATACAATATTTCGCCACGACCGCCCGGTCAGCGGACGAACCTTTTGCCAATCGGAAAATATCTTGGGGAGTCACATCATCTTTTGCCATGGTCCATTTCACGGTTTTGCCTGTCCCGATATGTTCGTGCCCATCAATGAGTAGCACGTTGTATTTAGTTGTAACTTCTTTACCTTTGATGGTTTCGACAACGGGTCTATCGCGAATAATATCCAGCACGCGGAATTTCTTGCCGTTTTTATAATAGTCGGAAGTAAAAACCGACAATTCGATATGAATAAAGTCGCCGACATGGAGCCCGGACAAGTTTTGACTATATAATTCGGTCACTTCACCGAACCGACTATCCACCGTATGTTCGATTTTCTTCACATCGTCACTAATGAATTGACTTGCAACATCGTCCAATTTAAAGGAGGGCAAAGTGAAATCGCGGCGGATATAGGTATACATATCAATTTGTACACGACCAGTGATTTTGGGATAATATAAATCGTATTCACCACTGGCCAGTTGAATCTGTGTATTTTCGATGGATATTTCGCCGGTTTTGTAATCGGTTTTTGCCGACAATTCGCCGATTTTTCGTGACAACAGGAGAAATTCTTGGGTACAGTTATTTTCCTGGGCGCGCCGAAACATAAACTCATAATCAAACCCGAAAATATTATAGCCGATAATGATATCGGGGTTTTCGCGCTGTATGAGTGCAGTCCATTTAATCAATAATTCACGTTCGCTTAGAGCCGTTTCGATGACCGCTCCATCGACGTCGTCACATGAGCCGACGACCAAACAATGATTCATGTATGGCTCAGTATTGCCGTATTGTAAGAAGGTCGAACCAATGAACGTGACGGTATCGCCCTCTAATCGCGGAAACAACATGGTCAATACTTCATTCACCAATTGTACTTTTTCGTCGCGTTCATAATTTTCGCCCATTAGAACATCGATAATGGTTGCACTGCGTTCGGTTTTTACTTGTTTTTTTTTATTACTATTATAAAACGCAGGGCCGTCAACTTCATTGGTTTTATCATCATCGTCATCATCATCAACTAATCCATCTGCAGTTCGGTTTTCTTCTTGTAATCGAAGCTCTTTCATTTTTTCGAACACCAAATCGATAGTAAGTAAGTGTGTGTTATCTTCTTCTTCATTCATTCGCTTGGCGTTTTCGATTGGTTTGGTCAATAACAAAGAAATCAACTGTTTGATTTTTTCTTTGGTTGGCGCCGTTTTTGGATACACCAAATCCACATCATCGAATGTGTCGAATCCAAATGCACTGAGAATGACTTTGTTCAGAAGAGTACTGTTTTTGCTGGTGCCATGTTTGTCACCATTTTGGAGATTTCCGGAGACGATAGTCATAGGAAATCGAGGAAACTCCGTAGACGTAGTCGAAGGAGTTTGACCGTGTACAAGAAACACGTCGACCATTGTGCTCGCCAACCGTTTGTACGTTTTGATGGGAATGGGAAAATCCCCGTGACTACTACTGGCTTCAATATCAAAACTACATATTTTATAGGGAACACGGGTTTCTTTTTCGGGCATCGCTTTCAGTTGCGCCGCCATACAAACATATTCGTATGTACACGTAGTCGATTTTATAGGGGGTGAAAACACCTTGGCCGTCGGAACATAAATCCAGCCGGATGGACTGATATTTTGGATATGAAAGTATCGAAGAATGGGCGGAATATTACTTTCGTAAAGGTCGAGCGATATACCCTGAAACACCATTGGTTTTAATTTACGTTCATTGCCGAAGCGTGAAGTAGACGTTTGTTCAGGCTGCACATAAATATACCACAAATTTTTAACTTTATTGAGCGTAGTCGTATTTTTAAACGTGAATTTGACGAATTTATCTTTGCATCCACCGGAGAAGCCGTATAGTTTTTGGTATTCGACCAATTCGGCCGATAGCACAGAATCTTCGTAGAATTTACCGATATTTTTTTTTATTTCGCGTAACAGGGCGCCTGCATCGGAAGGAGTCCACGAATTACCCACTTTTACGTAGAAGAACGGTTTAAAATCATTTACAAATATACAACATGTTTCACCTTTTTCACTGACACCGAACATTTGAATCATGAATTTGGCTTCATCTGTGTTTGTTCGGCGCGCGGAAAACCTATTTCCGGAGTCTTCGTCTGATGAGTGTTCTTTTTGAGGACGCTCATCGAATACGGCAAAATCAAGAAGACGAAATGATTTACCGACGGTTGGAACCGATTTTTTGAATTTTATGATATCTGTCATTATAACAGATTGGGACCTGGAGATGTTAACGAAATTTTAATAAATATAAATAGTATGGTTGGGTGTTTTTAAATGTTTTTAGATTATTTTTAATCAATTTTACAAGTAAAATATGCAGATATTCTGCATATTTTAGAAAATTTTAAGTATTTTATTACTAAATTAAACAAACCGGTTTGCTAAGAATAATAATAAACTTATCACTATTTTTTGCGCCGGTAATAGTTTTAATGTTATTCAATAATAATTTTGTATGCTCATAAACTTCTTTATCTGAAAGAATATCATTGCTATCTGTAAAATAATGTAATAAATCGCTCTCATCATAAACTCCTTCACTGACGTTACGGAGTTCAGTCGGCAAACTTCGGCTAGCGCCTACGTTTGCCTCCAAAACTCTCCATTTAATACTGATAATCTTTTTCGATATATTTTTTTTAATCTCTTTTTCGTTGATTAAATCATATATATCGAA
>Ga0209829_10001635_pt1 | contig 17900 bp, 16 predicted proteins | sample C_140205_EF_Meta_FD_187311 | JGI IMG/M metagenome (GOLD analysis project Ga0209829, IMG submission 187311) | Freshwater microbial communities from Lake Croche, Canada to study carbon cycling - C_140205_EF_MetaG (SPAdes) (version 2) | ecosystem: Environmental > Aquatic > Freshwater > Lake...
CAAAGAGATTATACCAATCCGTTAAGTGCCGAATTTGCAGTGAATCAAGTTTTTGATGTGAATGAGTCTTATTTAGTGAAGTATGCGCCTGTAGAAGCCTACAGAGGCAAGACGATTGCAGCCATTGCGGCGATGAGAAACGAAAAACCATCAGCCACCTTAATGGCCCTGATTGCCATTGCTGCAGATTTCAAAGAAAAAAATCCAGATTTCAAAGGTACCATTGATGCCATTGCCGCTAAAGCGATGTCAGAAAAAGATGTGGCTAGTTTTATTGCTTGGCCTCATGCTAATATTTGTTCAGATGGCAATGCTGGTGGGCATCCTAGAGGGCATGGTACATTCACAAGAATATTAGGAAAGTATGTAAGAGAAGACCAACTAATACCATTGGAAACTGCTATATATAAAATGACTGGCTTAAGCGCCAAACATTTGGGCATCAAAAATCGCGGCGTGATTGCGGTGGGTAATTATGCAGATTTGGTTTTATTTAATCCAAGCACTGTCATAGACAATGCCAATATTCAAGATAGTAGGGCATTGTCCACAGGCATTGAAATGGTTTGGATCAATGGACAACTCACTTATAAAAATCAAAAAGCAACGGGGAATTATCCTGGTGTTTTAATAAAAAGATAAATTTTAAAAAACTATAATAGTAGAAGATGAACAATGCAATTGTATTAACCAATGGTTTATTAAAATCTTTAGATGCCAAAACTGCGCATGGATTAATAAGAGGTACAGAAAGGTTTACCATTAAAGGGGTGGTGGATAGTGCAGAGACTGCTGGAATGGATGCGGGCACATTATTAGATGGGAAAGAACGAGGTATACCTGTATTTGAAAATTTGAATGCAGCTATCACAACGGTAAAGGACATTCAGTTTTTGGTCATAGGCGTAGCCACTGTTGGCGGAATATTGCCAAGCAATATGTTAACCACTATTATCGAGGCCATCCATGCTGGAATATCTATAGTGAATGGATTACATGAATATTTAAATGATAAACCAGCCATCGTGGCCTTAGCCAAAGAAAAAGGAGTGCAGCTCATTGATGTAAGAAAACCAAAATCTAGAGAACAACTTAGTTTTTGGACAGGCGATATCTATAAAGTAACAGCCCCCATCATTGCAGTGATAGGCATGGACTGCGCCATGGGCAAAAGAACCACGGCTAGAATATTAAGGCAGGCTTGTGAGGCGAATGGACTAAAAGCTCAAATGATTTATACAGGGCAAACGGGTTGGTTGCAAGGAGGCAAGTATGGTTTTATTTTTGATTCTACTTTGAATGATTTTGTTTCTGGAGAATTAGAAAATGCGATTGTGACTTGTTGGAAGGAAACCCAACCCGACTTTATTTTCTTAGAAGGCCAGTCATCTTTAAGAAATCCAAGTGGACCTTGTGGTATTGAATTATTAATTTCAGGAAATGCCAAACAAGTAGTTTTATTGTTTGCGCCTAAAAGAAAATATTTTGACCACGATGAAAAATGGGGCGCCATACCAAGTGTAGAATCTGAAATTGAAATCATTGAAAAACTAGGCGCCAAGGTAATCGCAGTAGGAATTCATACAGAAGACTGTAGCACCGAAGAAGCATTTGCTTTTCAAAAACAGTATGAACAAAAATTAAAAATCCCTGTATTATTGCCTATTCAAGAAGGGGTAGAAAAAATTATGCCAAGTTTACAATCATTGGTCAAATAAACCAATCCTACTATCATGAAAATTATTGCAGTACGCTCTTATCTAAAAAAAATGGCTTTAACCAAGCCCTATACTATTGCCTATAGCACATTCTCTGATGTAAGTTTGGCTTTTTTTGAAGTGGAATTAGCCAATGGTATGGTGGGTTATGGATCCGGCAGCCCTGCGGGAGAAGTGGTAGGAGAAACCACGGATCAAACTGTAGTTAATTTAAAAACGGAATTTGTAGAAAATTTTGTAGGTAGAGACATTCGCCATTTTCAACTAATGATTCATGAGGCTAGACAGCATTTTGATCATTTGCCTGGAACCCAAGCTGCCATTGATATTGCCATGCATGATGCTTTTGGAAAATTCATCGGACTATCAGTGGCCAATTTTTATGGCCAAAAAATAAAAGCCTTGCCTACCTCTATTACCATTGGCATTAAAACTGTAGAAGAAACTTTAGAAGACGCTGCAGAATTTTTGAAATTGGGTTTTAAAGTTTTAAAAGTAAAACTAGGATTAAATGTAGATGAGGATATTGAAAAAATTGTAAAGCTGCATGAAAAATATGCATCCAGCTTTAGGATAAGAGTAGACCCCAATCAAGGCTATACTTTAGCTGATTTAAATAAATTTATAGCAGCCACTAAAAAAGTGAATCTAGAATTAATAGAACAACCTTTACCTGTTGGCAAAGAGTTAGAATTATTAAAAATAGATCCTGCTTACCGATCTTTATTAATGGGTGATGAATCTTTAAAGGATCCGCAGGCTGCATTGGAATATGCCATTAGCAAACCCTTTGGTGTCTACAATATTAAATTAATGAAATGTGGCGGTATTATGGGCGCGATGGAAATTGCGACCATTGCTAAGAATGCCAATATTAATTTATTCTGGGGCTGTAATGATGAAAGTATTCTTAGCATCACAGCAGCACTGCATGCAGCTTATTGTTGTACCAATACCAAGTACATCGATTTAGATGGAAGTTTTGATTTGGCCGAAGACCTGGTAACAGGAGGTTTTGAATTAATAGATGGCTTTATGCATATCAATGACCAGCCTGGATTTGGGGTAGCCAAATTATAACTAAGTTCAATCAGAATTCATTAAATTGTAGCATGGAAGTATTAAAGCCTAAAATTGGTGTAAGGGCTGCCATTTTTTTAGTAGTCAGTGTGATCATAGGTTCGGGTGTTTTTAAAAAAATAGCCCCCATGTCCCATGAACTAGGGTCCCCCTTATTGGTGGTCTTGTGTTGGGTATTGGCAGGGGTTATTAGTTTGGCAGGCGCTTTAACCACCGCCGAAATGGTGAGCATGTTTCCTAATTCTGGCGGAGAGTATTTTTATTTTCAAAAATTATATGGAAGATTTTTTTCCTTCATTTATGGCTGGTCAAGTTTTACGATAACTAAAACGGCCGCCATAGCTGCATTGGCCTATATTTTTTCTCAGTCATTAAATAGTTTATTTCCTTTTCCAGTGTATTCTTCAGATACTAGTTTTTTAGGTATTGCCTTATTTCAAAATTTATCTATCAAGTTAGTCGCTTCCATGTTAATCCTACTACTCACTTTATTAAATTACAAAGGGGTAAAATTTGCAGGATTGCTAAGCAGTGTACTTACTTATCTTATGTTGGCAGGTATTGCTTTTTTTATCATCGCAGGATTTAGTTCACAGTATGGTAGTTTTCAAAATTTAACACATAGCAGTACGGTTGCTGGATCCCCCTCACTGAGTGGATGGACTTTAATGAAAGCCTTATTCCTAGCAAGTTTGGGCGCTTTTTGGGGTTTTGATGGCTGGAACAATATTGCCTACATAGGAGAAGAAATAAAAAATCCAAAAAGAAATTTACCACTTGCATTGGGCCTAGGCACGCTCATTGTCATGACGATCTATGTGACATTAAATGTGGTCTATGTCACTATTTTGCCCATTGATTATTTTATGCAGTTGAGTGCTACACCCAATAAAATTGCAGCGGTAGAAGTTGCGGGAAAAATAGGTGGAAACATTGGCATGATCTTAGTAGCCTGTTTAATTGTGGTGACTACCTCTAATTCAACCAATAGTAGTATTTTAATGTCTTCTAGAATTTTGTATGCAATGGCTAGGGATAAATTGTTTTTTAGCAAAGCAGCTTCGGTCCATCCCAAATACAATACACCTGATGTGGCCTTGTTTATTCAAGCTTTTTGGGCCATTGCCTTAGTATTTTCAGGAACCTTTGATCAACTGACAGACATGCTTGTTTTTGCTTCCTTTATTTTTTATGGCTGTACAGCATTAGGTGTAATTATTTTAAGGATCAAGGAACCCCATAGGGAAAGAAAGTACAAAGTGATTGGCTATCCAATTGTACCCGGTTTGTTCTTTATCTTTTGTGTGACCTTGTTTGTGATGACCATCATCAATCAACCTTATGAAGCTTTGTGGGGTTTAAGCCTTATTGCTACTGGATTCCCGGTGTACTGGTGGTTGAATCGTAAATAACTACTTTCTCCCATAAATGCCCATAATTGTTTCTGAACTCATCATGAATCGGATGAAATTGATAAATTTCTTCTTCTTCAGCAGATTCAAAAAAGCAGAGCCAAGAATAAGTATAATTTCTTACAATGACAGATCTATCGGTAGCAGCGGGTGTTCCTAAATGAAATTGGCGAATATTAGTTATCGTAGAAAGTAAACTAGCTCCTTCTAAAAACTTTGCTCTATCGGCTGCGGAGTCTGGATTTTTTAAATAAAACAATACATGGTGTACAAAAGTATTGTCTGCTATTTTCTTGCTCATAGTATTGGTTTGTATAAAATTGATTCAGTTCAATTTTATAAGTACAAAAGTAAATGATTCAATGACCAAAGTAAAATCTAGTACTAACTTTCTAAAATTTGTTTAGCATAGTCAAAACAAATTTTAGTTTCTTTTACTGCATCGGAACCTGAAGGAATATCATACTCTAATTCAATGGTGGCTGGAATTTTATATTTTTTCTTTCTCAATAAAGTCAACACTTCTTTGATAGGGGTATCTCCTTGGCCCCAAGGCATGTTTTTCTCGCCATTGACTTTATTGTGTCTATCCTTAATATGCATGCTGGTAATACGATCGTGCTTGGCTTCAATTAAAGCTAGTAAGGTTTCTTTGGTATTGGCGCCACCTGCAGCAATATAATGTCCGCAATCTAAGTTCATTGAATTATAAGGAGATTGCGCCAAAGCTATATCCCATGCGGTATCAGTAGCTTGTAAGTGTGCATGATAGCCAATATATATGCCATGCTTTTCTCCTAAATCACCTAAACGTTTTGAATGCGCAGCATCATTGGGTAATTCCACAGTAATTGATTTTGCACCTAAGGTTTTTGCTGCTTTTAATGCATATTCAATTTCTCCATCGGTGTTGTTTGGGTTAATGGCATTTACTTTAAAAGCATAGATGCTCACCCCCGCTTTATTGTACATTTTTCTAATTTCCTTAAACTTGTCCATGGAAACAGTAGTTCTCCAGTTGGCCATTTGAACTTGATATTCTTTTAATTGTGCTTTTACAGCGTCTGTAAATTCAAATTTTTTGCCAGGTACCCATTGAATTGGATTTTTTGGGGCACCTGCAAATTCTTCAATGGCTTCACCCATCAATTCTATGGCACTGATATTGGCATCCACACAATATTGTAAAATTTGTTCCGCAGTACCTGGCATAGTTCTGAATGAATAAGTAATGGCACCTATTTGAACACCATTAATAAGTGAATTGGGTTGACCACTTAAAAAAGCCAAGGAATTAGCAGCCATAGCAGATTTGCCCATTAAAAGTAAGCCCATACTGGCCAATGAGCCTTGGTATAAAAACTGACGACGAGAAGAGGCCTGTTCTATTTTATTAGTATTTGACATAATAATTGATTTATAGTTTTAAGACTATTAAATTAAGAATTCTATTGTAGAATCCAACTAAAATATGATAAATGGTCGGCGGCTATGCCTGACTGTTTATTTTAATTCTATTGGCTTGCCTTGTTCAGGATATAGAATGGAAAGCCCAAGGGTGTTGGCGGCTGCGATTTCTTTTTTGATATTGGTTTCGCAGTTGGCACAAGGCTTAATATGCGTTACATAAATAGGCGTATTTTTTAATAGCCCAGCAGATTGATGATTTAAAATAGTTAATTCTTGCATCAATAACTTAGGCGTCAAATGACCAAATAAGGATTTATTGGGTAGGGCATTCTCAAAACTTACTTCTATAAAAAGCGCTTTTAATTGCCCTGCTTTTATTTTTTCAGCCACCGCCATCCATAATTTTTCTAATTGATTGCTTTGTTCTACTTCATCTGCGCCTGTATCCCCTAAGTACAAAACATAATTATTTTTATGGCCTACTAAAAATGCGCTACTCTCATAAGGTTTCACATGACTTAAAATAAATGTAGTAACCGTCAATCCTGTATTGGGTATATTTATTTCTTTACCCTCGCTCAATGCTTGGTAATTGTATTTATTTAAAATAGGTGGATCACCCGCACTACCAAAATTGGCCCAGCTTTTCCAGGTGAAGTAATTATTTTTAATCACCTCAAGTACAGAAGGCAATCCATAAATGGGTTTTGCAATGTCATTGGGTGAATTTAAAATCAATCCAGCTACATGGTCTAAATGGGCATGAGAAATAAAATAAGCCTTGATGTATTTTTTTTGAATCTCTTCTGCATTATTACCATTGAAAAATTTAGCGTTCGCTAATTTTTCTAGTCCAGTATGCAAGGTGCCCGCATCCAAACAAATATAGCCATCCGTGCCTGCGGCAGCAAGCATGTAGGCAGAAAGATTGGATTCGTCTAAGCCACCTTTGACCCCCAAGGGGAAGATGGTAAATGAAGATGGATGGGGGTTAACTTGTGCAATTGAGTTCAATAGTAAAAGTAGGCTCATTAAAAAGGTAAAAAAGTACTTCATAAAAATTAATATTTTAGATAAGCTGTCCCAATTTTAAAACATCAATTGATGTTTTAAAACTTTATATGTAAAGCTAATGAAATAGGTGAATGCATCATATTTAAATTTTTACTATTTATAAAGGGGCTTTGTTTTTTTAAAAAATTAAGATAACTTCAATACTCCTATCTGAGCAAGAATAAAAAAATGATGCAGCTGAAAGCCAATTATTTATTGACCATTTTAGTGTTATTGAGCCTTGGCTGTGGACTTCAAAAAAATAAAGTCAGCAGTTTCGCAGGGTCTGGACTAATGAGTTTTAAAGATGGAGCTTTATTAGAAGCAAATTTTGCCAATCCCATGGGCATCACCATTGATAAAGAAAACAATATTTATCTAGCGGATGCGCACAACAATCTGATTAGAAAAATTGGTACTGATGGTCAAGTGAGCACCTATGCAGGCAGTCATCAAGAAGGAAAAAATGATGGGCCATCCAGCCAAGCTTCATTTTTTTATCCAACTGCATTGGTCTCTTCGCCTAATGGAATTATTTATGTAGCGGATACTCGAAATAATTTAATCAGAAAAATAAGTAAAACAGGAGAAGTAACTACCCTTTCAACAAATTTACTTTTTGATAGTCCACATGGCATGGCCATTGATCATGACAACAATATTTATATCACAGATTGGCATGATCAAATCAGAAAGATTAGTCAAGATGGAACCATTACGCTTTTTGCAGGGTCGGGAGAAAAAGGGGCATTCAATGCTGATAGACTTTCTGCCAGTTTTTATTTACCACAAGGCATGGTCTTTGATAAAAACAATAATTTATTTATTTGCGATACCTATAATAATCAAATTCGAAAAATTGATACTGCAGGAATGGTGACTACTTATGCAGGCAAAAAAAAGAAAGGTGAAAAAAATGGCAGTCTTGAGGAAGCAATGTTTTATCATCCTACCGGTATCACCATTGATACAGCAGGTAATTTATACATTGCAGATACAGGTAATAATTTAATTAGAAAAATCAATACAATGGGCAATGTAAGTACGCTTGCGGGTTCGGGTAAAAGAGGGTTTGACAATGGTGCATTGCAGCAAGCAAGTTTTTGGTCACCCATTGGACTAGTCATTGATCAACACAATAATTTGTATATTAGCGATAACGAAAATAATTGCATTCGAAAAATTGCATTACAATAATAACTATGAGAAAAATCAAAGCCATCCTTTTTATTTTAACCTTATTTTGTGTAGCCAGTAGTTGTAAAAAAGCAGCGGTCAATGAGGAGGTGGTCATTACTGATACAGTGCCTGTACTTATTTTAGATACCAACAATACACAACATATATCTGTTTTAACCCAGCACAATGACAATACCAGAGCAGGATTAAATGATCAAGAAACAGTATTAACAGTGGACAATGTGAATATGGCAAAATTTCACCGACAGTTTACTATGTCAGTGGATGATGAAGTAATTGCACAACCATTGGTGGTGGGCAATTTACCTACCAGCTTTGGCAAAAAAAATGTAGTTTTTATAGCTACTGTAAATAATACAGTATATGCTTTTGATGGAGACAATGGAAGAAAGTATTGGCAGAAAAATTATACAGTCAGTGGCATGAGAACCCCAATTGCTTCAGATATGGCCTCCAATTGGTGTACCCCCTATACCAATATAACTTACAATATAGGTATCGTAGGTACCCCTGTGATTGATTCTTCTACCAAGACCATGTATTTTGTATCAAGAAGTACCAATGGAAAAAACTTTTTTCAATATTTACATGCCATTGATATTACCAATGGTAATGAGCAAGCCAATAGCCCGATGGAAATCACTGCAACTGTGGCAGGATCGGGAGATGGCAGCGTGGGCAATGTAGTTGCATTTGATCCATTAAGAGGCAACCAACGACAAGGCCTAGCCTTGGTCAATGGAGTAGTGTATATTTCTTATGCTTCGCACTGCGATTGGAATCCTTACCATGGCTGGATACTTGGCTATGACGCAAAAAGCTTAAAGCAACAAATAGTATACAACAATACACCAGATGGAGAAGAAGGTGGATTGTGGCAAAGTGGAATGGGGATAGCTGCAGATGAAAAAGGCAATTTGTATGTTACTTCAGGCAATGGAACCGTGGGCAAAGCTGCTACTTATTTAAAAACTGGAAGTGGTACAGCAGAAACCAAAGAAAGCCCTGATGCTACTGACCCTATTGGTAGATCGGAGAGTGCCGTTAAATTAACACCTTCTGGCAATACGCTAAAAGTGGCTAGTTATTTTACACCTTCTAATTATGTTACACTCAATTTGAATGATTTGGATTATGGGGTGATGGGCACTTTTTTAATTCCTAATTCCAATTATTATTTTACAGGCTGTAAGGATGGAAATTTATTTTTATTAGATAGAGACAATATGGGTGGTTTTTCTAAAACTGGTAACAATATTCAACAAACGGTACCCACCAATGGCAATGCCAATATGCATTGTCAGCCTGCTTATTTTAAAGGGATGAATAGTGAATATGTTTATGTATGGTCGGAGAATGATAAACTTAGGGCTTTGCCTTTTAATCGTAGCACTAATAAATTCGACAACAATCAGATGACTTCCAATGTGGCAGGTCCCACCAATCAAAGTGGTGCGGTACTTTCTGTTTCCTCCAATGCAGGAAAAGACGGCACGGGCATTGTTTGGGCTGCTTTTGCTAAAACAGGGGACGCCGAAAACTATTCCTGTCCTGGTATTTTAAGGGCATTTGATGCCAATAATATTAGTAAAGAATTATGGAACAGCGATCAATCTAGCGGCGATGCACCTGGCAACTATGCAAAATTTTCTGCGCCCACCATTGCCAATGGACATGTCTACCTTGCAAGTTTCTCTAGACAAGTCGTAGTCTATGGTTTAAGATAAATTTGATCTAAACATCTGGAGAAGCTTTACTTTTACAGTTATGAAAAAGCTGCTGTTTTTATTTTTGCTGCTTGGTTCCATTCGCGGGCTTGCTCAGTCTCAATATTTATGGAATGATAAGGTGCAAAAAACGTATGAATCCATGAGTTCTTTAAGAATTCCGGAAGCTAGAAAAACGATAGAAAAAGAATTAAACAATCATACCAACAATCTTTTTTATACGCTATTAGAAAGTGGCGCCGATTTGTACCAATCTTTTTTCAATGAAAATTTAATGGAGTACAATACTTTTTTTCCGCGTTTTGAAAAAAGAATTGATTTAATCAAAGCAGGTCCAAAGAATACCCCTTATTATTTATACAGCTTGGGCTTATTGCATTTTCATAAAGCCATACTGGCCATTAAGTTTGATAAAAACATAGAAGCTGCCTTAGATTTTCGCAAAGCCTATGTCTTGTTTAAAGAGAACAAGGAATTATATCCGAAATTCGGCCCTAATAATTTATACTTTGGTTTGTTGACCACTATTATTGGTGCAGTGCCCACCAACTATCAATGGATGTTAAATATATTAGGCTTCAAAGGAAGTATTGCCAAAGGCAATGAATTAGTGTTGAGTTATATTAATAGCAAAGATGAAAATACTAAAATGGCCATGAATGAAGCCTTATTGATTTATCCTTATTTAGTGATGAACTTTGAAGGCAATACAAAAAAAGCATTTGATTTTATAGAGCATACCAATTATGATTTTAAAAAGAACCATATCCATGCTTACATGGCTACCAATTTGTACTTGAATCACCAGCAACCACAAAAAGCGTTAGAAATTGCTGGTAATATTGAACAAGGGGAGGCTTATTTGGCCATGCCTTTTTGGAATTATGAAAAAGGCCATAGTTATTTTTATGCAATGAAATTGGACAATGCAGAGAAAGAACTTCTCGCCTTCATCAATACCTTCAAAGGCAATTTTTATGTCAAAGACGCCTTTGAAAAATTAAGTTTAATTGCCTATTTGCAAAACGACCTCAAAAAAGCCAATGAATATAGAGCAGAAGTAATCAAGAAAGGGAATTTAATTACGGAAGCAGATAAGTTGGCCTATCAAAATGCCAATGCAAATACTTGGCCAAATTTGTTCTTGTTAAAAGCTAGAATTTTAAGTGATGGTGGTTTTCAAGCACAGGCCTTAAATGTACTAGCAGATAAGACCAGCCTTGATTTTAGCAACGAGGACGACAAAGCAGAGTTTTCTTATCGACTGGCTAGAATTTATGATTTAATGGGGGATAAGGATTTAGCCATTAAGTTTTACAAGTCTACTATGTTAAAAGGTAAAAATTTAAAACAATACTATGCTGCGAGAGCTGCATTGCAAATAGGATTAATTTATGAAGACAGGAAGGATTTTAACAATGCCATTGCTTTTTATAAAAATAGCATGGAGATGAAAAATACTGCTTTTAAAAATTCTTTAGATCAAAAAGCAAAATCCGGTATTTTAAGATGTCAGAAATAAATCAATAGCCTAAAGCTTAGCTAAAAAAATACTTTGCTGGACCAGTTTTAATTTATTTTTTATAAAAGCCATGTCAGTAACAAGTTCAGCCCTAGAAGCTTTTGAAATGTCCCAAGGCATGCCATATTTTTTATTGGTATTTTCTAAATGTTCCAATGCCACCATCGCAAAAGAGTGAATACATGCAAGGCGTTGAATGGTTTTTTTTATGTAATTTGATGAGGCCTTGGTTTGCTTTATAGCCTGGTTTAATTTGATACAGGCTGCTATAAATATTTCTTTTGCTTTATTGATATCATCTACCTTAGTGACAAATGTAGCTACCCCATCTTCTCTATCTTTAAAGGCATCAAACAAATCGTTCACCAATTGACCTACCAATCCTGATTGGTAAATAAATAATTTGTCTTCATGGGTCCATGCTTCGTCTACTACGGTAGCCCATAGTAAAGAGCTATTGCCACATTTTTTTTCTGATATAGATAAAATTTCATCTAATGAAATTGAGGCATCTAATTGTTTTTTGGAAATGACCTGCCATTCAATAGCCAATTTTAAAGCGTTGATAAATTCATTAGAAGGTGTCCAAATTTTTCTAAGTTGGTTGTCCAATTCAAAAATCAATTTAATTTTTGGTGTGATAGATTCAATGGCTATGGTTTTATCTACAATGGCGTGGTATTGTTCTTTTTCAAAATTTTCTTCATCAATCAAATCATCGTACAAAGTAGCCATGGCCGAAATGATAGCCATTCTTTTAGCTTCAGCACGGCTAGTTTTTCTGCCTTTCAAACACAAATAATTTTCAATATTCACGATTTGATTAAACAAAGGGTAATAAAAATCTACTTTCTTTTTTTCTTTGGGAGATAGGGTATAGTTGACTTTTTCTAGGCTTGAATTTACGATGGGCCTTAAAAAAGAACGCATTAGGTTCATTTGCTTTAGGGTGCTAAAAGCATAGGAGAACACAGTAGATATGAAGCCAAAATAATTCACAGTATAATTTGTATCAAATTTCGTACAATAATTGAAGCATTCAAATATTATTTTAAATATTAATAACTTAATACAACCAATCACCTAGTTACCACTGAATAAACATGACCTAACTCAACTGATTAATTGTTTTAAATATTGTTCTTTTAGGTATCTTTGCAAAAGTTAATACAGTATCGCCATTCTAATTTACCACGCATGAAAAAAGTCCTTATTTTAACATTCTTTACCCTACATTTTTTGACTGGATTTGCTCAAAAAACAGAAAGAAAAGGTGAATTCTATTTTTCATGGGGCTACAATAAAGATTATTTTACCAATGCTAATATTTTCGTTGATCAACCAGCATTGGGCAATAATTTTAATTTTAAGAATACCATTTTAGTGGATCATCCAGGTTGGGATGAAGGGCTTTTTCAAAAAGCTTTAAGTATTCCTCAATACAATTATCGTTTTGGTTATTTTTTTGATAAGAATAAGGATTGGGCATTTGAAATTAACTTTGATCATACCAAGGCTTTAATCAAAGACAACCACAGCGTTCATATGGTAGGTACCTATCATGGCACTGCCATAGATTCTACTTTTAATTTTTCAAAAAATGGCGAAGGCAGTTCCCAAAACTATTATTACTTGAACAATGGGGCTAATTTTTTACTTTTCAATATTGTTAAAAGAAATAGATTCAAATCTTTGTCAGGCAAACATATTACCCTTGATGGACTTACTAAATTTGGTATCGGTCCATTAATTCCCCATGTAGAAAATTCTTTATTTGGTCAAAAAAATGAAAGCAAGTTTCAATTTGGTGGCTGGAATACTGGGGCTGAATATGTACTAAGAAGTACCTTCTATAAAAAATTGTATTTAGAATTTTCAGGCAAATTAGATTACGCAGCTTATTACAATCTAAATGTGTATCAAGGCAATGCGCGTCAAAATTTTGGCACTTTGGAATTCATCTTAAGTTTTGGTTACAATATACCCATGGGCCCTAAAATACCATCCGCTGCGCACTAGTCAAATTCAACCATAATTTTTATACTATTTGCATCTGTCGCATAAAAGGAAGGGAAAGCATTTTTTAAATCATTGAATTTAATTCTATGAGAAATGTATTTTTCTGGCTGAATTTTTCCAATTTTCATTTGCTCTATCACTTTTTCAAAGTCTATTCTTTGGGCGTTTCTGCTACTCATTAAAGTAGTTTCTCTTTTGTGAAATTCGGGGTGACTAAAAATTAGTTCCCCTTTTTGCAAACCTATTAAAATGTATTTTCCACCATGGGCTAGCCACTGTAAGCCTTTGTTGATGGCTGTTTGATTGCCCGTAGCATCTACGACTAGGGTAGGCATTTCATTGTTGGTCATTTGCTTTAGTTGATCAAGTACATTGTCAGCAATGGGATTAATTGTATTTTTTATTTTCAAATGTGTTTGAACAAAATCAATTCTATGTGGATCCATCTCCATGACAATCAAATTAGCCCCTTCCATTTTGGCAAATTCCATAGCACCCAAACCAATCACCCCTGCACCCATGATTAAAACATTTTCTCCTTTTTTGATGGCTGCTTTACTCATGCCATGTGCACCAATACTAAAAGGTTCAATCATGGCCAAAGCGTCCAAACTTAATCCATGCGCTTTAATTAATTTATCCTCAGGTACTGCAATGTATTCACACATGCCACCATCTATATGTACGCCAAAAACTTGCATGGCTACACAACAATTTTCTTTTTGATTTTTACAGGCAATGCACTCACCACAATTAAAATAAGGAATTACACTCACTTGATCCTTATTATTGTAATTAGCAGAACCATTATTATCAATCACTATACCAGCTATTTCATGACCTAAAATTCTAGGATAATTAAAGTAGGGCTGGATTCCTTTAAAAGCATGTAGGTCGGTACCGCAAATACCTATTCTTTTCACTTGAATCAATACTTGGCCCTTAGTTAAATTGGGGATAGGCTTTTCTTCATAGGAAAAGGCACCGGGGCTTTGACAAACAAGTACTCTCATCTTAGTGTAGGTATTTCTATACCACTAAATTTAAAGATTCTTTTTGTATAATTAAATAGAAATACTAAATTACCTCACCAATAAAATAATTATTCATTCTTGAACTTAATTTACTACAATGAAAAAGTTTGCTTTCTTGTTCGCTGCCTTAATTAGTTTTTCTATTTTGAAGGCACAGGATAAAATTATTGTCAATGCCGACTTAGGCACTACCACCATCAATAAAAATATATATGGACATTTTGCGGAACACCTAGGCAATGGCATCTATGGGGGTATCTATGTAGGTGAAGGGAACTCTAAAATTCCAAATACTGCTGGGGTGCGTAATGATATTATAGACGCACTAAAAAAATTAAAAATTCCTTTATTAAGATGGCCAGGTGGTTGCTTTGCAGATACGTATCATTGGAAAGATGGTATTGGACCAAAGGCAGATAGGCCAAGTATGTTAAATGTTTGGTGGGGTGGGGTGACTGAAAACAATAGTTTTGGTACCCACGACTTTTTAAATATGTGTAAAGCCATTGGTGCAGATCCTTATTTAGCAGCCAATGTTGGATCTGGTACAGTACAAGAGTTGGCAGACTGGGTAAAATATGTAAATTTTCCAGAAGGATCTGGGCCTATGACGCAGTTAAGAGCAAAGAATGGACAGAAAGAACCTTGGAATGTAAATTATTGGGGCGTGGGTAATGAAGCCTGGGGATGTGGTGGCAATATGAAGCCCGAGTACTATGCTAATATATATAAGCAATACGCCACATTTATGGCAAGCACCAAGGATAGACCTACATTTAAAATTGCTTCAGGTGCCAATTCAGATGATTACAATTGGACAGAAGTTTTAATGAGAGATATTCCAACAGAAATGATTGATGGGTTGGCCTTGCATCATTATTCAGTGATAGATTGGAATAAAAAAAGTTCAGCTACTGCGTTTACAGAAGAAGAATATTTCACCACCTTAAAAAGAGCTTGGAAAATGGAAGAGTTGGTGACCAAGCATTCTACGATCATGGACAAATACGATCCAAAGAAAAAAATTGCCTTAGTTGTGGATGAGTGGGGTGGATGGTATGATGTAGAGCCAGGCACCAATCCAAGTTTTTTGTTTCAACAAAATACTATGAGAGATGCGATGATTGCTGGGTTAAGTTTAAATATTTTTAACAATCATGCTTCAAGAGTAAGGATGGCCAATTTAGCACAAACAGTGAATGTGCTACAAGCAGTTATTCTAACCAATGAAGAAAAAATGATTTTAACGCCTACTTACCATGTGATGGAAATGTACAATGTGCATCAAGATGCTACTTTATTACCTACCTATTTAACTGCAGGAAACTATGAAAATGGAACAGATAAAATCCAAGCCATTTCTACTTCTGCTTCTAAAGATAAAAACGGAAAAATACATATTTCAGTGGTGAACATTGATCCAAATACAAAACATGAAATTAACTTAGAAATGAGGGGACAAAAAATGGGTAAAGTCACAGGCCGAATATTGGCAGCTGCTAAAATTCAAGACCACAATAGCTTTGAAAGCCCTAATAAAATTATCCCTGTTGTTTTTAAAGATTTTCAAACAACCAATACTGGCATTAAGTTTACCATGCCTCCAGCAAGTGTATTAGTTATTGAAACCATTGAATAAAAAATTATAGCTTTAATTCGTTCATCAACTATCTAGATCAAAATGAAATTTTTTAATGGCTTTTTTGTGCTTGTCTTTATTTTATTTGCAGCCGTCCAATACAATGACCCAGATCCTTATTTATGGATACCCATTTATTTGTACCCAGCGGTCCTATGTTATTTAGAAGTAAAACAAAAACCCATTAATAAAAAAGCCTATTGGGTAGGCTTTGTAATTTTTGGTGTTTATGCCATTTATAAATTATTTGATACCAATGGAATTGTTGATTGGATTAAATTCCACAATGCAACAAGTATTGCCACCACCATGAAAGCGGAGCAGCCTTGGGTGGAAGAATCAAGAGAATTTTTTGGCTTAGTGATCATACTTGGGGTGATGGCCATCAATTACTTTAGATCAAAAAAGGGGCAGGAAATTTAATACCATCTGCTTTTTTATTTGCCTTTAGAAAGGAATATTTACACCAGTGTTCCAAATAAATTCAGTGCCTTGCATTTTACTGATAGGCCAACAAGTGGTAAGGAAAAGATTGCATTTCCAATTTTCCTTTTGATAGGTAGAGGTTTGGGCAGCAAAATAACCGCTTAGCCAACCATGGTCTTCTAAATAAAAAATGCTAGGCTTAGTCGTTATGATATTTCTGGCGCCCAATTTTAAATGATCAAATTCGTAGGCAAAATTGACAAAATTTTCGAATAACAATCCAGGCAATCTTAGCCTATCCGAACGCCAATAGGAAAATAAAAACTTTTGATTATCAAAGGGTCTATATTCTCCATTTAATTCAAAAGAATAATATTGTTGCATTTGAAATTCTTCATGGTTAATAACGGGCATATTTTTCATGAAAAACCAATTGGTATTGGCCGTTAGCGCAAGGGTTAATTTTTTATTTTCAATTAAATAGTAGCCCACTCTAGCATATAAGGTCCATGGTTTAAGGTCCATCCCTAAATTAAATTCAGGGTTAAAATAAAATTTTCCTTTTCTGATGACAGTAGAACTTAAAATAGCCGGAGCGCCTAATGCAAAGGCCGGCGCAGGAGCTACGCCATTGTTGGTTAATTGGATATTCCCAGAGGTTTGCGCTACAGCCCAATTGGATATAGTTATCGCCCAATAAAAAACAACTAATTTGTAATATTTCAAAAGCAAGCTTTTTATGCTTGTAAAATAGTATAAATAAACAGTAAAATCAAATATAGACGTGTTAGTTTAATCTGCTAACAATTAATTCCACCACTCACTTCAATTCTTTGCCCATTGATCCACTTAGCGTCATCCGAACATAGGAAAGCAATCACACCGCCTAAATCATCTGCCGCACCCACTCTTCCAAGAGGAGACATATTGCCCAACATGGTTTTAAATTGAGGATTGTTGCGAATGGCCGCATTATTGAAATCGGTTTCTACTGGGCCTGGTGCAACTATATTGGATCGAATACCTCTATTGCCTAATTCTTTAGCAAGGTATTTAGTTAATATTTCCATAGCACCTTTCATGGAGGCATACACAGAATAACCTGGATTACTAAAACGAGTGGTACCAGAAGAAATATTAATAATACTTCCACCATCATTCATTTGTTTCAATAGTTTTTGTGTTAAAAAGTAAACACTTTTAAAATGTACATTTAAAAAATCGTCAAATACATCTTCAGTTACCTCTACAAAGGGTACCGTTTTCCCCATACCCGCATTATTGATTAAAAAATCAAAATGAGTAGCATTAAATGTTGTTGAAAGCAGGACTTCAATATTTTTAACAAAGGCATCTAAGGACTTAAATTCGCTCATATTTAAATGCGCTATAGCCGCCTTTGCTCCATGGACTTCAATTTCCTCTAATGTATCCAAGGCCATTGCTTCATTGGTATTGTAAGTAAGAATCACATCAATGTTCTTTTTAGCCAAACTCAAAGCCATGTCTTTACCCAATCCCCGGCTACCGCCAGTAACAATTGCAATTTTATTTTTCATTAAGTATATTTTAAGGAGTACAACAAAATAACAAAATTATAGTCTAATTGTTGAGTTGAAACTTAATTTATTGACCCCATCCATTTTCAGCGCTGTAAATG
>Ga0209829_10001636_pt1 | contig 17887 bp, 18 predicted proteins | sample C_140205_EF_Meta_FD_187311 | JGI IMG/M metagenome (GOLD analysis project Ga0209829, IMG submission 187311) | Freshwater microbial communities from Lake Croche, Canada to study carbon cycling - C_140205_EF_MetaG (SPAdes) (version 2) | ecosystem: Environmental > Aquatic > Freshwater > Lake...
AATGGTATGAGGGTGTAACCCGGTGATTCGAGCCGCTTCTGCAGTAGAGATAAATTGTTTGTTGCCTTCATTCATATTATATTATATATACAAGATATGTCTTTATATATTCTTTTGCTATTATAATAAATATATATTAACAATTATTATTATATATTAATGTTTGTAAGTAAATCGTGTAACTGTTGAAGCCCCTTCGACAATGCTACACCATGTTGTAGCGTCTACGGAGTTTGGCCGCACCGACCCAGTAAAGAGTTATGAATATATAACAATGGGCGCTCCTTACTCAAATTTAAAACCTATAATTGACATTTCATAATCTAGTGGATGTGAAGAAGTCGAAGACGAATTCGCAGACACAGAATACGGAACGCTAGTGAAGTATTCTGCAGCAATCGCGAGCGATACTCTAATCGAGAATACGGACGCATAAATATTTCGGTATATTGTTATTTCTGTTACGAATGTATAGAAAAATGTCTGCATTTAAAGAAGATTTACAGAATAATCTATTATCTAAATCAGATATTCACGCTGATTTAGCTAATTTAAATATACATAATATTCATTCAAATGAAATTGGTGAAAATAATAGTAGTCGTGGAGATTCACATAATATAGAATGGTCGCCTGAAAATGAAATTATTTTAGTAGAATGGTGTGATATTGCCCAATGTTATAAATGGATGCATTTACGAGCACATAATAGTTATTCGTCGATGCATGCTTGGTTTACAATTCCGGCAATTACCTTGTCTACAATTAGCGGTACTGCATCATTTGCACAAGCGAGTTTACCATTAAATTATCAGGTTTATGCCCCGATGATTATTGGAACGATTAATATTATGATTGGTATATTTACGACGATTCAACAATATTTAAAAATATCTGAATTGAATGAATCGCATCGTGTGTCGGCAATTGCTTGGGATAAATATGCACGAAATGTTCGTATTGAATTGGCGAAAGCGCCGATTGAGCGCATGGATGCAAAACATTTTTTGAAATTAAATCGTCAAGAATTTGATCGTTTAATGGAAACAAGTCCAGCGATTCCGAGTAAAATTATTGCCGAATTTATTGAAAAATTCACGGGCGCGGAAAAGTCTCCTGAACGAACCCGGTTCGAGCAATTAAAAAAACCGGACATTTGTAATTTTATTGTTTCGGCAAATGAATATCGTCATCATTGGTATAAGGAGATTGACAATCATCCAGCAAATTCTATATCAATTAGTCGAAAACCAAATGATGTTTCTGGTCTGGTTTCTGGTCTGGTTTCTGGTCTGGTTTCTGGTCCGACTGATACAGAATTAAAAGCACAAATCGAAATGTGTCGAATCGAAATGATGAATAATTTCAAAGAGTCTGCACTATTGGAAGCAAATAAGATACGTTTACAAACAAAATTGATTGATGATTATATTGATTTGTTTGTCGAAGCACAGGGCAGACAGCCGTTCAATGAAGAGGTAACTCAATATTTTACAAGCGACATTGAATCGCAACAACGAATCGATTCTGATTTTTTAAAAAAATATCTAAACGGTGTATTGAAACATTCATAAAATTTATAGTTGTGTAAAATGATTTTTTGATTTTACGCACCATAACTGTATTATTTGCGGAGGCATGTGAACAGATTCATTCGATATAGGATTTGGACCGGATGATTCTGGTGATTCTGATGAATCGCCACCGGTTATAATTGGTCCAGGATTAGGATTAGGATTAGGATTATATATAAATTCTTTTTCGGACGCGGGAGCATCAATGTTATTCGAGACATTGGTCGGATTTTGTAAATCAGAATACTTCACTGGCGTTCCGTATTCTGTGTCCGTAACTTCTATGCTATGCAAGTCGCCTACGTTACGTCCATTAAGAGCATTGGGATTTTCTATAATTGGTTCGAATGAATTTGTTTCGGTTGATTGGTCTTGTTGTAAGGCGGATGCATCTTCTTGCTTCGTAATTACGTCACGTCCACTAGATTCATCCGTTACAGAATCTTCATCTTCAACCCGTTCACTAAGTCCACTAATTATATCTGATTCCGGGGAAGGCGACATATCAACAAGGACCGGAGGTAAAATTTCATGTTCAGACTCATCGATAGTCGTTGATGATTTTAGTATCGTGGGGGGATTATTTTCATGAAAATAAATAGATGATGCCGACTCGAATTTATCTTTGTTTTGGGAAATGATGGATTGGTCTAAATCGGATATATTTTTTAGAATATACATTGGGTTTTTTATAAAAGTAATAAATCGAGTGTATTTTAAACTCCTTTGGCTCCCTACGGGAACTACGGAGTTAAGTCGCTCACCTGCGCCTTGCTTCGCCTTGCTTCGCATTCCGGCTCGCTCCATATTCGATGAAAGCGGATTCGATGAAAAATAATATGAACTACCAAATATCGGATGTTCTAATGGTTGATAACCTGTGTCGCCAGAAAAGGTTTCTCCAGTTTGGATCGAGCCGGAGCCGCTAGGCGACTGAACTCCGTAGGCATTGCGCAGCATAGCCGAAGGAGTTACAGACCCAGAAACTGCAGCGTTAGCGAAGATTTCGGTACCTCCTTCCATTATTTCCGTATCATTGAACGAGTCGGATATATTAGTCGACGTCGTTTGTTTGTTTATGTCATCCGGTTCATACGCGGCAACGTCGTCTTCCACGTTTGTTACCGATACATTTTTGTATTTTCCGGATTCGTCCAATTTACACATATATAGTTGAAATGGAAAATCGTACTCTTTGGAATCCGACGAGTTTTCGTTTTTAATATAACTCATAAATGGATGTTTTTCAAAAAATTCAACAATGGTTTTATCTACCATCGTCCCAAAAATCGAACGTTTATATAAAAGTTCATCAATGACTGCCCACGTATGATTTTGAATCGGTGTTTTTATAAACTGACTACAATCGAACACGACATAAATAATATCCTCGTATTCAACAAATCCTTTATATAAATCATCGATTTTGATATTTTTTGCATGAATGACAGAATCGGCATTTACGATTTCCAATATTTGCGTAAAACATTGGTTTAAAAAATGGGTTGTTTGACTATCGTTATTATTATCATCATTTTCGTCGATATTTCCGTGGTTTGGAGATTTCCGGAGACGATAGTCGTAGGAAATCGAGGAAACTCCGTAGACGTAGTCGAAGGAGTTTACACATTCATAATCAAATGAAGGGAATGTAAACTGTTCTTGTTCTTGGTCTTGGTCTTGGTCTCGCAATACAGGCTTCATTAAAAATTGTAAAAATGGTAAAACGTTTTGACCATCTATTGTACATGATTCGTTTAGTCCATACATACATAAACGTGTTTTGTATAAATTTGGAGTTTCTGATAATGTATCGGAACAAAAATGAAACCATTGTTGTAAGATTTTATCGCTTAAATACGAATATGTTTCTGGAACGAAATCGTCCGTTTGTGTTTCCATATTTTGTTCTATAAGTGGTTCCATAGGCGGTACTATAGGTTGCTCTGTAAGTGGTACTATAGGTTGCTCTGTAAGTGGTGCCATAGGTTGCTCTGTAAGTGGTGCCATAGGTTGATCTGTAAGTGGTGCCATAGGTTGCTCTGTAAGTTGCTCTGTAAGTGGTGCCATAGGTTTATTATCGATGTCTGGGTCAGAAACCTTCGCTTCAGTTCCGAAAGCCGCGGTTTCTGTGCTCGTAACTGCATCTTTGCTTTCGTTACGTCCACTATACCCCCCTGCATATAAAAATCTCTCACGTTTTTTATTATTATTTAAATGTATTTTTGGCAACATATAAAATATATATTTTACCCATATTTGTTTTTTTGTTCATTTGGACGATATAATACAAATTTTAAAACAATATAAACATTCATTCTCTATAATGAATATAATCCAAAATAATCGATTGTTATAAACACAGTTTTTTGTGCGATTTTATAATGTTGGTTGATGATAGCACCGGTTTTGATTTCGATTATGATAATGATATCAGCATACATAGCGATACTATATCGATTAGTTCAAATATCAATAAACAAAGAAACACTCTTAACGCATACAAGCAAACGGATGTAGATTATTGTAAAATAAAACGACTGGTAAACGTTCGCACAAAAGACCAAGTTGTGCCTAAAAAAGTAACCATCGAATTTTATAGTACAAAAACCTCGCCCGGAACTACCATTCGCGATGCCATAACCGGCGCACGAATTGCCGACCATCGCGTAGGAACTGCACACGAAGATTTATTTTTCAAGGTAAAATTATTGACGGGAGAAGTGAAGCACACAACTCCCACTATGTTTTTCGACTCACCTGAACAATATGAACGGAAATTTGGATGTACTGTGAATGATAATGCAAAACAGATTTGGCGAGATAAAAATACAATGGCAAGGGCGTTTTTTATTCAAAACTCCTTCGACTAGAATACTTCACTATCGTTCCGTATTCTGTGTCCGTAACTGCTGTGCTACGCAACTCGACTTCGTCGCGTCCACTAATAACGAATGAATTTAAAAAATATTACAATATAGAATAAATGTTGTCGATTTTGTAATATGGTATAATGGGAGATTTAGGGAGTTTTTATTTATAATTTATTTTAGTGGCGGAAATGTAGTCGAACAAAAAATTACATAAAAATATATTTGCATATATTACATATAAACTTACAAATTTACTTAATAAAAAATAAATGAATACCAGTTTTGAATCATTATTATCATATTCAATCGGTGGAGTTCCGATAGTTACATATGGAATGATTGGTCTAACTACGGTAGTTTTGGCGGCAGCAACTATATTTGATGACCAAACTCCTGCAGAGAAAAACGCGGATTCGAGTGCTAGTTTAACTAGTTTTTTACCAACGTTAGGGTTTGGTTCAAATCCCAATGAACCCGAAGAATCATCAGAATCATCAGGTATTTTATCAACAATTGGACTCGGTGGGCCAAGCCAACCATCTCCGGAAAAAGAAAGATTTTTTTCGAGCAACGATACGGAAAAATCAACGCCGCCTTCTTCAATAAGCAATACATTGTTTGGAGGACCAACTGCAACGCCCACTTCAGCAAATGATACATTATTTGGTGGACCGGTAAAAGATACCTTACAAAACGATACACTGTTTGGCGGACCGGTAAAAGAGACCTTGCAAAACGATACATTATTTGGACAACCTGCCAAACCAGCACTACCAAATAAATCTGAAAATCCTCCAGCGGTTGGTGGAAAAAATAAAAAAAACAAACAAAAGAAAACCAAACGGTATAACGGCGGTAATATAAAATGCAAAAAATATACAAAACGCTCAAAAAATTGAACGGTTTTATAAGAAAAGTATGTATAATAAACAAATTATTAATATTATTATACATAAAATCATTGTGGAGGAAGACGTCGTCGAAGGTTTCAGCAAAAATGGATAAATCAAATCAGATTCATCATATAAAGGGTCAATTTGCAATATTGTTTGACCGTATACAAACATTATGGGATACTCATCAATATGATATGGTATATTTATCGTTTGGTGGAAAAATCAACGAATCACATATATCATTTAATTATCCACTTCATATGTCGAGCATAAAATATGTAACGAATTCGTCATACCAACTTATTCCACAATTTATTCGAGACAGAGACACGGAACATAAAATAATAGTGATTGCAGTCGACGATTTTCGAGAAGAATCACAATTCGTGCAAAATCGAAATGTGATCCATAATATTATTTCTCGCGACGGAAATCATATTGATGTCATTCTATTTGACAATATTTGTTTACTTGAAGAGATTTCCCAAATAGTTGATTATATGGCAGACCAGATGGTGACCCGCAAAATGAACGAAACAAAATGTATGATATGTAACTATATAAAATATAGTCATCCGAATTTACATGAAGGCGATTTCGAAGACAAAGTCCCCGAAACGATTCAACAGACGTTGAACAAAATGAAATATCATCGATATTCGGCGTGTTTTTATAATTGGTTCGGTTATAGTGTGTATACGTATAATATTGTCTATAATTATAAAAAATATATGTTATATTCGTATTATAGTAATATATTTTCCGTATTAGAACAAAAATTAAAAGGAATTCATTTATCGTGTATGAATATGGCGTCGGTTTATTCTGTCATAAATGGTCCAAATGTTCATCCGAATCAAAAACGTCATTTTGATGATTTCTTGAAAAATAGTTTTGATATTACAACGTTTTGTACATCGTTCGAATCAATGGCGGAACCATTGACCAAATATTATGCATATTAGTGAAATATTTCCTAATTTCCTAATTTCCTAATTTCCTAATTTCCTAATTTCCTAATTACTTTGACGTATATAAACTTTCGACTAAAATTTTATGTGTTTTGTCCGCCAACATCTGATTCGCTTTGTCGTAACATTGTTGAAAAAATAAATAAACTTGTTGTACATTGGACCCCAATACGCTATGTGTAGGAATATATGTAGTGTTCCCCTTTTCATAACAAAGAATGGCCGGGATTCCATTTACCATTTTTTTGTTTTTCAAAAACGAATAGATTTCTAAACTGTCATCGATATCAATAATAATGGTCTGTACATTATTTGGCATTTTTCCGATACATTCATATACCTGTTTTTCAATTGCTTTACATGGTCCACACCAAGTTGCCCCCAGTTTTAGTATAATTAGTCCGGGATTTGTTTCTAGAAACGAACCAAACTGGGCTTTGCTAACGGTGCCGACAATGGGGTCGAGCATTTTCTTTTTTTCAGGAAAAAATAAATATAAATATATTTAGATTTCGTTTTTATATTGGTTCATCGGACAACTACTTAAAAATATATATCCGAAATATTATATATATTTTGATAAGACCGAATAAAAATGAACAGTCCAATCACGAATCATAATCTAAATATCAACATGTATTCGCTCGACGAATTATTGGGTTTATTCGATATTACATCTTCGTTCGATATATCTATTGATGATTTGAAACGCGCGAAACGGAAAGTATTGATGTTACATCCCGACAAATCAAAACTCCCTTCTGAATATTTTTTGTTTTATAAAAAAGCGTTGGATATTATTGTCAAATTCTATGAGCACAATAACCGTCAAAATCAGCCCATGACGGAGGAAGCAACCAATTATAGTGCAATGAATTTGACCGATTTCAATAAAACGACCACCAATAAAATCAAGTCGACGATTAATGGAATGTCCGCTTGCGATTTCCAGCAAAAGTTCAACAATTTATTTGAACAAAACATGTCGGATAAACCCGACCCGAATAAAAACGAATGGTTCTCGAACCATGCACCCACATTTCAAATCGACGAGAATGTTTCGACCAAAAATATGGGGGAGGTATTGGAAACTGTCAAACAAAAAAACCAAGGTATCGTCAAATACCGGGGTGTTGAAAATTTGTACACCGGTTCCAATAGTAATAGTACGAATTTTTATGACGGCGCCGATGATGAAGACGAATCGGTATATTTGTCCAGTGATCCTTTTAGTAAACTGAAGTATGATGATTTGCGTCGTGTTCATAAAGACCAAACTGTATTTGCTGTGAGCGAAACTGATTTCCAAAAGGTTCAGCAATATACGTCGGTAAATCAATATAGGCAAGCGCGCGATAATCCGGCGAATATGACGCCGCTAGAAAAACAACAGGCCGAGCAAATGCTTGCAGAGCAAGAACGGGCATTTAAAGAGAAAATGATGCATAAACAACATCAATCGAATCTGAAAACCACACAATATGCCGAGAAAAACCGTTCGGTGTTATCGCATTTTTTGCAACTGGATAATCGATGATTTAGTGGACGGGGCGTAGTCACTACGAAGTGGGCGTAGCATCGAATTCCCGGACGCAGAAGACGCGACGTTATTGAAATATTCCGGATGGAACGTCTGGCTGAATATTATTTTCGCTAGTAGCTTCTTTTTCTAATTCTTCTTGTTTTAAACGAATATTCTCGTTTAACACCCGACGTTCTTCCAATTCTTCAAGCGATGGATTTATTTTATTCTCGTTATTTATCACCGTCAACAAACGTGCAAAAAATGCCCAATATTCGAATAATGTATTATCTTCTTGATTAAATAAATTCCATAAGGGCACCCGTTTCAATCTTTCTGTTAACGGAGCATGTTGTTTTTCACATTTATAGTTCGAACGTACTTTTATCAGTTCAAATAATTTGTCTATCAGCTCAGTTGTTTTTTTTCTATAATTTGACATTTTTAAAAGAACTTGTTTTTGTGCGTCGTTTTTCTCGCGACTACCGTATCCGAATATCTTCCAAAACCCTTCCATTTTATTATTTAATTTACCAGCATTATATGCAGCAATCATCTTCTTATATTCTTGCTTACAATCGTAATCCGCGGATATAAGGTTAGGGGAGTTATAATGTTTAACGGCAGAATTGTCTAAGGATAATAATCTTGACTTTTCGCTTTCATCATTTTGGACAGAAACCTTCGCTTCCGTTCCGAAAGCTACGGTTTCTGTGTCCGTAACTTCTATGCTACGCAATTCTCGCCGCGCAGTTTCGTTACGTCCACTAATCAGTCCACCAAATAAAGAGTTTATTTTGGTTATTACATCTGAAAATTCTTGGTCTACGTTGTCGATTTGTCCGTTGACTATATTTTTTTTTAATTTTTCTAATAATATAATCAGTTTGGCGGTGTCGCCGCCTCCGCTGGTTAATGTATTATAGTTTTTTACTGTATTCTTACGGGATTTGTTTATTCGTCTGGTTCTCGTTTTTTGTTTTCGACGTTTTGTTTTGTTCATTTAATATACATATATAGACATACTAAATATAGTCCGATTCTTGTAAAATTGAACAATATTTTGAGAAAGATAAACAATAATACCTTTCTCAAATACGAATACTAATAATAATATGTCCTCTTTTATGTCCAACAATGATGAATGTTTCTCTACCATGTTTACCCTTCATACGGCGGATGTTTGCAATCCATTTGTATTGTTCCCAAAAAAACATGTCGACGGCAACGGGGAAACGGGTGAACATGCAGGACTTGACGCGTTTTGCACGTCTAACATTTCCGGTCAATCCGCCGTACAGTCAGAATCCGTCGATTGCATCACGGATTCGTGTCCAGACATCCAAATGGAACAAGGTGATTCGCTACAAGGGTCGTGTAATCCCACCTCGTTGCATAGTAAAAAAATAAATACAGGGAAATATTTGGAAGATCAGTCCATACATTTCGGCATCGTAAATATAAAATCAATCGAAAAAAAAATATGTAACCAACCCATCGCCGTTCTATTGTCGGCAGATTGTTCCGGTTCGATGTCCGACAAAAGTCGTGATGGTCGAACCAAAATGCAGCATGTGAATCATACGCTCGCCAATATTATTACATTGTTTGCAAGCGAGACCGATGCAGATATAAGTGTATGCGTCGACGCATTCGACGATAAGATTCATCCTATTTTCGATTTTACCAAAGTGACTAGCAAATCGGCCGATTCGCTCATCAGTAAAATCGAACAGATTCGACCCGATGGTTCGACCAACATTGAAATCGCCTTGACCAATTCTACCACAAAAATCGCCGCGTATCGTGCCAAAAATCCAAATCATCGGATTTTCCATATTATGTTAACCGATGGTGATGCAACGATGGGACAAATGGACCCAGATATGTTGACCGATGTTATTAGTAACGATACATTTTCGAATATATTTATTGGGTATGGAGGCACACATAATGCAAATATGTTGATTCGCTTAAGTTCTCCCAAAAATAATGAATATCGCGTAGTCGATAAAATCGAAGATGCTGGTATGATTTATGGTGAGATTGTTCATGTCATTTTATATCCGGCCATCGACGACGCCTACATCACAATAGAACATGGCGAAATTTACGATTGGCGCGCGAATCAATGGACCGACCAAATAAACATTCCATCATTTGCGTGTGAGGCGGAAAAAACGTTTCAAATCAGAACGACTGAACCGGATAAATTAACGGGCGTATTTCGCGGGAAACTGTGTACAATGAAATCTGATGAATTGACTGATTCAATCGATTATGTCGATGAAATTACGATTCTGCCCGATTTACATGATGAGAATGGTAATGTTGTTGAACCCAGTAATTTGATTCCCTATATGTTCCGACAACGCGTTCAAGAATTATTGTTTGAAGTAAGAGAAATAAATGACCAGCGTAATCACAATAATACACACAAAAATATTCGCGAAAAACTCAAATCATTTTATACAATGATGAAAAAATATGTAGAGGATAATAACCTAAAATCTGACCCGTTCATGAATATCTTGCTCGATGATATTTATATTGCATATAAAACATTTGGCACGGTACACGCACAAATGTATAGTGCAGCGAGACAATCGTCTCAGGGACGCCAACAAACATATAATGTGACAAATGTCGATGAACTTGTCGACGCTGCGCATTTTGACACACCCCCTATTCAAACTCCGTATAAATGTCAACAATTGGCTCGTGCACCAGTATTACAACGTTCAATGACACTTGTTCGAAGCTATGACGATAATGATAATGATAATGATAACGATAACAATCATATTGTAAATAATATGACCCCCAAAAAAATAAAAACATCAAAAAATATTCGTATTGCACCCTTTCCTCAGTTGTTTAACGATGACAATGACATAAATAATAATAATCACGATGATAATGATGATATGCAGATATTAAATCATATTATATCATCCGGTACAAATACTCCTTATTCAACTCCAAGTGCATTACGTATTATGCGTGCACTGACCGGAACAATTATTGATGAGGATAAGGATGAGAATCATGGTGCAAGTGAATCGGCATAACAAATAAATAATTTAGGAATGTAAATATTGTATATAATTTGACGGAATGTAAATATTGTATTTTTTTTCGAAGATTTCACCAAATATATTATATTGAATTAGAATGGTATAAAAAATACAGTTTGATATTTTATATAAAATAGTTGAATAATCGAATGGATAATAATACATCGAACGGAACGAACGGAACGAACGGAACGAACGGAACGAACGGAACGAACGGCTCAGTCCAACCACTTCCCGAAAAATTCAGGTCCATTATTGTGGATTTTATATGCGATTTGAACATAACCTTCCCCGAGTTTTCATATTTATGGGCAAAATGGGCCGATCCTGCATTACCCGAAACAGAACTACAATATTTATTTGAATACTTTTTATCCGTATTCCCGGAACGTTTTTTCGATATTTTATACCAAAATGGAGATATGTTTAAACCGGACAGTACAACGAATACTTGTTTTTTACCCAATGTTGATTTCAAACTACTGTTTCATTGTGAAAATATCAGCGAAAATATTAAAAAAGCCTTATGGAAATATCTTCAGCTCATTTTATTCACAATGGTCAATTCAGTAAAAGACAAGGCCAATTTTGGGGATGCCATGAATTTATTCGACGGGGTAGATGAGGGTGAACTCCAAGAAAAACTAAAAGAAACAATGGGAAGTATTAGTGAATTCTTTAGTAATATCGAAAAAAATGCCGATGAATCGACCAACCGTGGTTCTGAACGTGGCGACCGGGCCGATGACAATGAGACAAATTTCGCTGAAAACGCCGAGAAAATGTTTGAGAACATGAGTAAGGATATGCCAAACATGGAAGATTTCAAAAAATCGTTTAATTTCGATAAAATGGACAGCATGCCAAATGCCGAGGAACTACACGGACATTTAAAAGGGCTATTTGATGGGAAAATCGGTAAATTGGCAAAGGAATTGGCGGAAGAATTAACCGGTGATCTGTCTGGAATGTTAGGGGATGACATGGGAGACGCCAAGTCGACCGAAGATGTTCTCAAGAAAATGATGAAAAATCCCAAGAAAATAATGGATTTAATGAAAACGGTTAGTAATAAAATCAATTCTAAAATGAGCAGCGGCGAAATTTCCAAGGAAGAAATGATGAAAGAAGCCAGCGACCTTATCGGAAAAATGAAGGGAATGGGTGGCAATGACCAATTCAATGATTTATTTAAAAATTTAGCCAAGAATATGGGAGGAATGGGTGGACTTGGTGGGCTGGCCGAGATGGCAGCGGGTATGGGAAAGATGGGGAAAAATATGAGAATGGATACAAACGCAATGAGTCGATTAGAAAAACAACAAGCATCAAGAGACGCAATGCGTAGTAGACTTGATGCCAAAAAACAACAACAACAAGCCAATTATACGTTGCAGGCGACGAGCGATTCGCCCAATAATTTGGTCTACCGGCCAAACAATCAAGAACAACAGGCGAAAAGTGGTGTGGTTAGACCACCGACCAATGCTGATATCGATAAATTAATGAATGAATTTAATTTAACAAATGATTTAGTAACAGACAAATCCTGCAATAAATCTGATTCGACCGCTAATAAAAAGAAAAAGAAAGGGAAAAAATAAAAGAAAACGGTGAAAATTGTATTCTGCCAACAATATATACCTATCTCGTTTTTATTTAGAAACATACATACATAATAATGAGTATTTTTAAATACATAAACGTTCCGGTATTTTTAATTACTTTAGCGATTGGTCTATTCTTTGTATATCTTAGCACATCAGATATGCGTAAAATATATGTATATCCTACGCCCGAAAACGTGGACATACTTCAATATAAAGATAAAACCAATAGCTGTTTTAAAATGAATCAAACTGAAATAACATGCCCAACGGATGCAAGTCAAATTTCAAAAATTCCGATTCAGTCATGATAATACATATTTTTATAGTATTTTTTTTGGTCTATCATTATAATATATACCTCGCTGTAATATATATTATATTATATTTTTTACTATTTATTTCTGATTCTTTTTATAAATGATTTTTAAAAGATTATTAGATACCGAATTGGGGCGTTTTTTTATATCAATCCTTCTTGGACTTGGTTTAGCCACTTTGTTTCGAAAAGTATGTACCGATAAAAACTGTATTGAATTTAACGGACCAATAATTAGCGACGTCGATGGTAAAATATTCAAAACCGGCGAAAAATGTTACAAATACAACGCATCCCCCACAACATGTGATGCAAACAAACGAATTATCGAAATATCTTCTCCAAAAAATGATTTGGCCGCGCCCAAAAGCATTTTAGGGTTTTAGGATAAAAATACGCTGGTAAAAATACGTTTAACTATACCATCTTTAGTTGTTTTATATTGTATAGTTTATGTCATCTTCTACTACCAGAATTGCAGATTTGCCGGAAAATATAACGCTACAAATGCCCGGGTCGATGACCAATGGCTATAATAATAATCAGGGCGCCGGACAAGGCATGGGAGGTTCGGGTGCAGGTGCAGGTTTAGGTGCCGGATCCGGGTTCGACCAAAACACTTATATGCCGATGAATGTTCATCCCAATCCATATGGTCCCCAAACACAACCAGCAGTCATGCCATTACCTCAAAGTCAACCTACACAAAGACAGAATATAGGAATGGGTCAAGGTATTGGTCAAGGTATTGGTCAAGGTATTGGTCAATTATCATACGAACAACAAATGATGCTTCAAAATATGCCTCAAAATCGTCTCCCTTCGCGTGATATATCGATTGATACTGCAGGGTATTTACAAGACGAACAAACCCAGCCGAATTATATTCCGCCCGTCAAATTGACATCCGATTATATACACGATTATGAAGAAAAACATGGAAAAAACATCAATGAGCATGAACAAAAAAAACATAGAGGAAGAATGGTTGATAATTTGTTGACCGAATTACAAACGCCCTTATTCATTGCTATCTTGTTTTTTATTTTTCAGATGCCTATAGTAAATACATTATTATACAAGAATTTTTCGTTTTTGTCTATTTACAATACTGACGGAAATATTAATTTTTATGGTTTATTCTTGAAAAGTTTGATGTTTGGCTCTGCTTACTATAGTTTAAGTCGATTTACCAATTATATTAGTGAAATTTAGTACGAATTCTTATCTAAAAATATATTCATTTATGCCATTACTCGTCCGGGCATTCAGTTTTGTACCAAAGCGTTTTATTCTTGGTGGTCCAAATCCTTCTACTAATTCATACCAAAGTATAGTGGGAATATTGTAAACATCTACTCGTTGGACCGTCGGCATTTCGATCATGATTCGATTCAATCCGCTATGTGGCTCGATAATCGAATATGTGCCATTTGCCTCCTTACGCCAAAATGGTGCTCGTTTATTTCGAATTCCTTTCGGCTCATTTTTTTGTTTTTTAGTCGACTCGGACACAATAATAATATCATTTGTATTACTATTGTGTAGGGCATACATGTCGCGATATTTGATAGTTGATGTTTTTATTTTGATTTGAACGAGGTTCCAACCTTGATTCCGTGCTTGATTCCATTCTTGATTGTTCAATTCGACCAAATGTGTCAATAATTTCCTTAAAATTAAGTCATATTGTGGGCAATTTTCGTTAATCATCTCATTGAATGAATATCGTGCGTGACCTAATCCTTGGACCGATTTATATATTGCCTGGTCTATTTCAAATGAATTCAGTTGAGAATACTTCACTGACGTTATGTATTCTGTGTCCCGGACTTCGTCTTTGACTACGCCCCGTCCACTACACGCTTTGTCAAATGTTTCCTCCATATTTTTGCGATTTTCTTATTATTTATCATTGATTTGGTAAGAGATGTTCATTGGTTCGTTTCATAACAGTCATAAAATGTATTTCAATTTTTTATGAACTAAATAAATTCTTCCATATAGAGCTTGTCTCTGCACTTTCCGACTTGACCGTATCAGAACCGACAGTGTCCACTTCTTCATCCATTTTATCCGAAGAAGCATTTGGTCGTACCGTAAATGGTCGAGGTGAACTTGGTCTTGGTGAACTTGGTCGCGGCGATTCCACACTTGGTCGAGACGATTTCATTTTTTCGGTTATACCCGATTCCATCAATAATAACAAATCATTCGACTGACTTTTTTTATGTTCGATTTCTTTTCGTCTATATTCAATTTCGCAATTCAATTTGACTTTGTCCATTTGTGTCGATTTAATATTGATTTGTTCTCGCTGGGCTTCTAAATCGAGTTCGACGATGGCTTGTAATTCCGTTTTTACAATATGATTGGTAATATCGGAAATCGAAATCCCGACGCTATTCATTAATTTGGAATAATTGTGATGAAGTGTTTTTTTTTTCGAAAACTCCAATTCGATAATATCATTATTGATTCCCTTTTTATGTAACGTTTTGCTAAGTTCATCTGCATCCAATTCTTGTTTACTTATATCGATTTCTTCTTGGATATGATGCCGCGCCTTATCTTCGGATTTCTGATTAATTTCAATATCTTTGTTCAATAATGACAAATAAACCATTTTATTATCCCGGATAAGTTTGACCGCGTCTTGTCTTTCGATTTTGGGTAACTGTAATTCTGTCGAGATATTGGTAATAAATGAGGTCCATTCTTGTTTTACTTGGATACACTTTTCTAAATTCTCGTGAATCAATAATACTTTGATTACTCCGGTCGAAATGGTTAAGAAAAACGACATGGCAGTAAAAATCAGAGTCAAAATCATTTGTGTTTGTTGTGAAAATATGGAACTGATTTGTGACACGCCGATCGAACCGGTTGCCGTTGTCAATATAATCGATTGAATCGTATTGAAACGGATGATTTTGCGATTGACTGCAATGTTTCGCTCCAATACTTTGATATAATGAGAACCGATTGTTATCCATTTTAATAATGTGTTGGTATTTTGTACTGTCCAGTGTTTATCTTTGTCTCTATCCTTGTCTTTGTCTCTATCTTTGAGTTCTTCTAACATACTTATATGATTTTTGGTTATTTGAAATATAATATAGATATATAGTCATATTATATTTGTTTTTGTAAAAACGCTAATCCGATTAATTGGTCTATGTATTGGTCTATGTATTGGTCTATGTATTGGTCTATGTATTGGTCTATGTATTGGTCTATGTATTGGTCCACGGATTGATCCACGGTTTGACCAATCGGTTTATCCATTTTTTTTTAGTGTTGGTTTTTTTTACGCGATGTTTCTTTGTAAACATTTTTGTTTTCTTATTTTCAGAAACTTCGCCTCTGACGAATTCTCGGTCAATCGAATTGATTGTCTTATCATTATTTGTTGGACTATTCACCATACTATTAATAATTGCTTCCGGAATTTTTGAATCCGGCATAATCGGCTCTACATATATTTTTTCGTTATTTTTTGGTTCATCTTTTATTTTTTCGTCTTTTTTATCATCTGGTTTATCGTCCTTCTGTTTATTAGAAGCAGGTTTAATAATTTTCCCTTTATTGGCCGGATTGTATTTCAAAAACCACATTTCATATTCACTCGTTCCTCGTTTTCCCATCAATTCCTTGAATTTTTCAGCTTTTTCACCACGCATATCTTCCATGGTCGGCTGTTTCCCATAACAACTTATACTGAATCGTTTCAACAAGCCCCTTTGTTCCAATCGATTATTCTGCTCCACATCAAATAAAAACTTTGCCATACATAAAATACGGTCCTTATGATAATATGGTTTGGCTGCATATAAAAATGCCAAATAAAAACTCAACATCGTATCAATCGTCGCCACATTGATTTCGCGCTCCCCGATTTCGATTTTATTATAGTTATGACAGGCAATTGGCTTATAAATAAATGCAATGGTTTCTTTTCCTACCGATATTTCGATATGTTCGGGTACAATTTCGCCAATCGCTTCATGTTTCGTCTCTTTTATATCTTGAAACCCGGATTCTGACAAACGTTCTTTCGTAATCATCGCGCATCGATCGGGGTCTTCCGCTAAAACATCAAAATCGGGTATTTTTTTAAAGATTCGTTGTTTATTGGAAGGCGCATGTTTCGAATATAGACTGGTTGCATATCCGCCAAAAAATATAACTCCTTGTTCGACGAGAACATCACGTGTAATAAAATACAATTTCTCCGTTTTGCCGTCATCCGCCTTCATCGATTGTTGGAATTCGACCGTACTGCATTTTGACCCGGCATTCAGAGGATAATATTTATTCAGTAAGGTTAATCGTTTTAACACTTTTTCCCATCGAGACACATCTCCAGCCGGACGTGATAATTCTAAATACATACTCATTCTTAAAAAATTGGGTGGGGCATATTTAATACCGGCAATGGATATTGTTTCGGACTTGATGGCGTCGAAAATGGATTGATGGAGCTGGGTAATATCGGCGACTGGAATGAAATTCACAAATACCTTGAATGTACCCGAGTGCATTCCGGCTTTCGCCTCGACTTCACGATAACCTTCTGTATAGTATATGTCGGCCAATTCTTTTGCATCGTCTAAAGCATTATCGGAGAAAAAATCATAATCGGGCACTTCGAGTTCTTTGTTATAAAATTGTGCAGATTTGGGTAAAATATTATTGATTGCCGTGCCGCCGTAACAAATTAGTTTTTTCCGGATTAAAAAATCCTCGACGATTTTTATCATTTTCTTGACATCGTCACTGGCCGCTACTTTTTGGCCTTGTACCTTTTCGCTTTCATCTATTGCATGCCGCAAAATGGCCAATTCGCAATCTTGAAATGTCATTTTATCATCACATAATTCAGTGTTGTATTTTTTTGTATGGGTTTTTGGATAAATGTAACGTCGACTCATTTGAACCGTTTTTTCTTTTGCTTTTTATGAGTATTTGATATATAAGTAGATATTTTTGTGTCATTGTATTATATATTATATTTTTTATTTTTTATTTTTTATTTTTTATTTTTT
>Ga0209829_10001637_pt1 | contig 17883 bp, 13 predicted proteins | sample C_140205_EF_Meta_FD_187311 | JGI IMG/M metagenome (GOLD analysis project Ga0209829, IMG submission 187311) | Freshwater microbial communities from Lake Croche, Canada to study carbon cycling - C_140205_EF_MetaG (SPAdes) (version 2) | ecosystem: Environmental > Aquatic > Freshwater > Lake...
TAACGCCGTTGTGCTTAAGCCGGCGGAGTTGACGCCGCTGACGTCCATCCGGCTCGGCGAACTGGCGTTGGAGGCCGGGCTGCCGCGAGATCTGTTCCAGGTGCTACCGGGTCAGGGTTCGGTGGTGGGGGAGCGGCTCATCACCCACCCCGACGTCCGCAAGCTCGTCTTCACCGGCTCCACCGAGGTCGGCGTGCACGTGATGGCTGGCGCGGCGCAGCAGATCAAGCGGGTGACGCTGGAGTTGGGCGGCAAGAGCGCCAATATCATCTTTGACGATTGCGATCTGGAGCGCGCCGCGGCAACCGCGCCCTATGGGGTGTTCGACAACGCCGGCCAGGATTGCTGCGCGCGGAGCCGGATCCTTGTGCAGCGCAGTATCTTCGACCGTTTTATGGAGCTTTTCGAGCCTGCGGTCAAAGGTGTGGTCGTCGGCGATCCCAGTGCCCGCGATACTGAGATGGGGCCGCTGGTGTCTCGCAAGCAGTTCGATGCAGTGGCAGGCTATGTTCCCGACAACGCACCCGTCGCGTTCCGAGGGCCCGCGCCGAGTGGACCCGGGTTCTGGTTCCCGCCGACGGTCCTCACGCCTGGTCGCGAAGACCGCACCGTTACCGAGGAGATCTTCGGCCCGGTTGTCGTGGTCCTTCCGTTCGAGGACGAAGCCGACGCCATCGCGCTTGCCAATAACAGCGAGTACGGCCTATCCGGCTCGATCTGGACCGACAACCTGTCTCGGGCGATGCGGGTATCGCGAGCCGTCGAAGCGGGAAACCTCAGCGTCAACTCGCACTCCTCGGTGCGCTACAACACTCCGTTCGGCGGTTTCAAACAGTCCGGGCTGGGCCGCGAACTCGGGCCGGACGCGCCACTGCACTTCACCGAAACCAAGAACGTCTTCTACGCGATCGGAGAGGCCCCATGACACCCTCGAAAGTTGATCTGACCCAGCGACTCGCCGGCAAGGTGGCGGTGATCACCGGCGCGGCAAGCGGTATCGGGTTGGCGTCCGCCCGGCGGATGCGAGCCGAGGGCGCCACCATTGTCGTCGGCGATATCGACCCGAAGACCGGAACCCCGGTGGCGGAAGAACTCGGCGGGCTGTTCGTCGCGGTCGACGTCGCCGACGAGGACGCGGTCAACAACCTGTTCGACACCGCCGCGTCGACCTATGGCTCAGTCGATATCGCTTTCAACAACGCGGGTATCTCCCCACCCGATGACGATCTCATCGAGACCACCGAACTGCCTGCCTGGCAACGGGTTCAGGATGTCAACCTCAAGAGCGTGTACCTGTGCTGCCGCGCGGCGTTGCGCCATATGGTGCCGGCTGGAAAGGGCTCGATCATCAACACCGCGTCGTTCGTCGCGGTGATGGGCTCGGCCACATCACAGATCTCCTACACCGCATCCAAGGGCGGGGTGCTGGCAATGTCACGCGAACTCGGCGTGCAATTCGCCCGCCAGGGTATCCGGGTCAACGCGCTGTGCCCCGGGCCGGTGAACACCCCGCTGCTGCAGGAACTATTCGCCTCCGACCCCGAGCGTGCGGCCCGGCGGCTAGTCCACATTCCGCTCGGCCGTTTCGCCGAAGCCGAGGAACTAGCCGCAGCTGTGGCATTCCTGGCCAGCGACGACGCTTCCTTCATCACCGGGTCGACCTTCCTGGTCGACGGCGGCATCAGTTCGGCTTACGTGACACCGCTGTAGGAATACCGATGGCAGCTCCCGATCCTGTACCGGCCCGCGCCGCGCTGTTTCGACCGCTGGGCAATGCCTTCGAGGACACCGTCGGTCGGCTGCTGCAGACCATCCGGCTGGGCGTGCTGGCACCGGGTGACTGTCTTCCCCCGGAACGTGAGGTCGCCGCTCGCCTCGGCGTGAGTCGCGACACCGTGCGCGAGGCGATCAAATCGCTGTCCGATGCGGGGTACCTGGTGCCGAGGCGCGGTCGCTACGGCGGCACATTCCTGGCCGAGCGACTTCCGGCCGTCACCGGCGGCGATGACGGCGTCAGTCGGGCCGAGATCGACGACGCCCTGAGGCTTCGTGAGATTCTGGAGGTCGGCGCGGCCCGGATGGCGGCGGCGGTGTCGCTGACACCCGCGGAACGTGAGGTCCTGTCGGCACGGCTCGCCGATGTGCGCGCGGCAGACCCCGACGACTACCGCCGGCTGGACTCCCGGCTGCACCTGGCGATCGCCGAGGCGGCGGGTTCACCATCGCTGGTGTTGTTGGTAGCCGAGAACCGGATGCGGCTCAATGCTTTGCTGGATCGAATTCCCCTGTTGGGGCGTAACATCACCCACTCTGATGATCAGCATGACGCGATCGTCCACGCCGTCCTAGCCGGCGATCCTGACGCGGCGGCAGCGGCGATGACGACCCATGTCGCCGGTTCGGCAGCCCTGCTGCACGGCTTCCTGGGCTAGTTCTCGGCCGGCCGGAACCTGCCGCGGTATGGTCATCGGGTTCAGTTCGGACGGTGCGGAAACCGGTGCGATTCCGGTGCGGTCGCGCCACTGTGTCCAATCGGTAGCGGGTCCGCCGCGACGAGGTTGGTAGCCAGACCCTCCCGTCCGAGGTCACCACGACAGGGACGCGAGATCCCAAAGCGGAGGTTGCATGGCGCTACGCCGGCTCGTCCTTTCCTGGAACCGGCGAGACTGGGTTCAGGTCTGCGCACTGCTGGCTGTGGTGGCAGTCCTGCACGTGATCGGATTCGGCACCCTGATCCTGTTGGTCGCACCCGAGCACTACCGGGTCGGGGCGCAGGTGTTCTCGATTGGCATCGGTGTCAGCGCCTACATGTTCGGGCTTCGGCACGCCTTCGATGCCGATCACATCGCCGCTATCGACAACGTCACCCGCAAGCTGACCGCTGACGGCGCCCGGCCTAAGTCGGTGGGGTTCTGGTTCGCACTGGGGCACGCCGCAATGGTGGTGCTGCTGGCATTACTGGTGATCGCCGCGGCCAAGACCGCCGGAGTGCTGCTCGACGATGCCTCACCTGTCCGCCGCGTGCTCGGTATTGCCGGAACTCTGGCGTCGGGCGGTTTTCTGTATGCGATCGCGATCGTCAATGTGGTTGCACTGATTGGCATTTGGCGAGTTTTCGCGGCGCTGCGAGCGGGTCGGTTCGATGAGCGGGATCTGGAGTTTCAATTGGACAATCGCGGTGTTCTGGCGCGCATCCTGCGTCCGGTCATGCGTCGCATCGCGCGGCCCGCCCATATGTTCATGGTCGGTGTTTTGTTCGGGCTGGGCTTCGACACCGCGACCGAGGTGGCGCTGTTGGCACTCGCCGGCACCGGTGCGGCAGCCGGGGTGCCCTGGTACGCGGTGCTGACACTTCCGGTCCTTTTCGCGGCCGGGATGAGCATGATGGACACCGCCGACGGGTTGTTCATGTCGGTGGCCTACGACTGGGCGTTCGCCAACCCGGTGCGCAAGATCTACTACAACCTCACCATCACCGGCCTGTCGGTGGTGGTCGCGCTACTGATCGGCACGATCGAACTGGTGTCGGTGGCCCATGACGATCTCGGCTGGGCCAACCCGGTCACCGAATGGGTGAGCTCACTGAGCCTGAACAACGTCGGCTTCGTCGTCGTCGGGTTATTCGTGGTCACCTGGGCCGCGGCGATCGGATTCTGGCGTTATGGCCGCCCCGAACGGCGCTGGCAGCCGCAGCAGTAGGTGTCGCGAGATCAGGCGCCGGACGGAGTGTTCTCGGCTCAGGGCAAGGCCAACTGATCCAGCCAGCTGTCGAGTTCGGTGTATGCCGCGGCACGAGGTTCGGCCAGCGACAAGAACACATCGTGCTTGGCGTCTTTGACCGGCACGCTGGTGGTCCGGTTGCCCAGACAGCCCGCCCAACGGGCGATGTGCGCGACGTCGAGCACCGCGTCACCGCGTTGCATCACATCGGTCTCGGCGGACTCGGAGACGCTGTGGTCGGAACGGAGAACGAGGTTGGGCACCCCGACATCGAGGCCGCGATGAAGGCGCGCCTGCCCGCGACGGATGGCGTTGATCCAGCCCGCCGTCACCGGGAACCCGCCCACCGGCTTCCACTGCAGGTTGTAATCGAACTCGCCGTGGTACCGGCGATGCAGCGTCTGTCCGTACCCGCCGGAACCGGACCCACGCACCACCCGGGTCTTGCTCACCTTCGACACCGCTCCGATCGCCGACGAGGTAGCCCTGGTGCGCAGGATCGCGGGTCCGTTGAGATCGAAGAATGGACTGTTGAGTACCAGGCCGACAATGCCCATGGCCGCGATGTCGCCGCGCTCGCGTACCCGGTCCAGCCAGAGTGACACTGCCAGGCCGCCGGTTGAATGTCCGTAGACGACCTTCGCCGCTGTGGGACTCTCGGCGGCGATCACCGACATCGCCCACTCCAACTCGCGGTCATAGCGCGCGAGGTCCGTGGTGAAGTGCGGGGTCTGGCCCTTCCGCCAGGAACGGCCGCACCGGTGCGAATCGAGGCCGTAGAACCGCCAGCCAGCGGCCGCGAAGTGGTCCGCCAGTTCGGTATTGAAGAAATAGTCGGTGTAACCGTGCAGTGCCAACACCGCGCGCGGCGACGGGGCCGGGTTGGAGGGCCGAACGAGGGTGGCGAACAGGTCACCTTCGCCGTCGGGGTCGGCGCCCAGTGCGTGTGTGGTCTGGACGTAACCGGGGAGGACGTCGTCAGTCCACTCGGCCCGCGCTGCCGTCACGGCTCAACCTTAACTGCGGGTGCGGCTCTGAGGACTCCGCCCGTCGGGGACGCGCCGGTCGGGATAGCCTGTCTTCGTGCCTGAGAACAGCAAGACCGATGTCGTACTGGTTGGTGCCGGAATCATGAGCGCGACGCTGGGTGCACTGCTGCGCCTGGTCGAGCCGGACTGGTCGATCACGCTGGTGGAACGACTCGACGCCGCCGCCGCCGAGAGCAGTGACCCGTGGAACAACGCCGGCACCGGACACTCCGCGTTGTGCGAACTGAACTACACCCCGGAGAAGCCGGACGGCACCATCGAGATCGCCAAGGCGATCACCGTCAATGAGCAGTTCCAGGTGACCCGTCAATTCTGGGCCTACGCGCACGAGCACGGCATCTTGAAAGACGTCCGCAGCTTCCTCAACCCCATCCCGCACGTCAGCTTCGTTCAGGGCGCTGACGGTGTCGACTATCTCCGCCGCCGCCGGGACACCCTGGTACGCAACCCACTGTTCGCCTCGATGGAGTTCATCGACACCGCCGACGAATTCGCCCGCCGGTTGCCGTTGATGGCTGCCGGACGCGACTTCTCCGATCCGGTCGGGCTGAACTGGTCTCAGGACGGCACCGACGTCGATTTCGGCTCGCTGTCGAAGCAATTGCTCGGATTCGGCACCACCCGCGGGATGAACACTCTGTTCGGCCATGAGGTGCGGGACTTGCACAGGGAGGCCGACGGCAGTTGGACGGTCAAGGTTGTCAATCGGCGAACCGGCGAGAAGCTCAAGCTGCACAGCAAATTCGTATTCGTCGGCGCCGGCGGTGGCGCGCTACCACTGTTGCAGAAGTCAGGCATCAAGGAGGCCAAGGGATTCGGCGGATTCCCGGTCAGCGGCGAGTGGCTGCGCACCAACAACCCCAGCCTCACCGGTTCCCACCACGCGAAGGTATACGGACTGCCGCCGATGGGCGCGCCGCCGATGTCCATGCCGCATCTGGACACCAGGGTGATCAACGGCAAGGACTGGCTGCTCTTCGGACCGTTCGCCGGCTGGTCGCCGAAATTCCTCAAGGCCGGTAGTTTCACAGACCTCCCGTTGTCGGTGAAGCCGAACAATCTCGCGTCCATGATCGGGGTTGGGCTGACCGAACTGCCGCTGCTGAAGTACCTGATCGGTGAGTTGCTGATGTCTGAGGAGGCCAGGGTCGATACCCTGCGGCAGTTCGCGCCGACGGTGCAGAGCAAGGATTGGGAACTCGATATCGCCGGCCAGCGCGTCCAGGTGATCCGACGGGACGCCAAGAAGCTCGGCGTGCTGGAGTTCGGCACCACCGTGCTGGCTGCCGACGACGGCTCGATCGCCGGTCTGCTCGGAGCCTCACCCGGTGCGTCTACGGCGGTGCCCGCGATGCTCGAGGTGATGGAACGCTGCTTCCCCGCGCGCTACGAGTCCTGGCGGCCCCGGCTCACTGAAATGGTGCCCTCGCTGGGGGTGAAGTTGTCCGACGAGCCGCGACTGTTCGAGCAGGTATGGGCGCACGGCACCGACGTGCTGGGCCTGGGCCGAAATGTCGGCACGGGAGTCGTGTGACGTTCGCATTGCGCCGTTGTTGGGGACAGGATCTCGACACGTCAACCCTCTACGAGCTGCTGAAGTTGCGCGTCGAGGTTTTCGTCGTTGAGCAGGCCTGCCCCTACCCGGAGTTGGACGGCCGTGATCTGCAGTCCCAGACCCGCCATTTCTGGCTGCAGGAGCCGACCGGCGACGTGATCTCGGTATTGCGGCTGATGGAAGAAAACCCCAACGGCCGCAAGCTGTTCCGGATCGGTCGGGTGTGTACCAAACAATCCGCGCGGGGTGGCGGGCATGCCACCAGGCTGCTTCAGGCCGCATTAGCGGACGTGGGCGAGCACCCCTGCCATCTCAACGCCCAGACCTACCTGGTCGAGATGTACTCGCGGCACGGCTTCGTGGTGGCCGGTGACGAGTTCACCGAGGACGGAATCCCGCACGTCCCGATGCTGCGGGCACGCTCGTGATCCCGCCCGGTTACCCGTTCAGCGCCATCGTCGGTCACGACCGGCTTCGGCTGGCACTGCTGCTGTGCGCGGTGCGCCCGGAGATCGGTGGCGTACTTATCCGCGGAGAGAAGGGCACCGCCAAATCCACCGCGGTGCGGGCTTTGGCCGCGGTGCTCACTGAGGCCGATCCGGGTGCGAAGTTGGTGGAGTTGCCGATCGGCGCCACCGAGGATCGCGTCGTCGGATCATTGGACCTGCAGAAGGTGTTGCGCGACGGCGAGCACGCCTTCTCGCCGGGACTGCTGTCGCGCGCGCATGGCGGTGTGCTCTACGTCGACGAGGTCAACCTGCTGCCCGACCACCTGGTCGACATCCTGTTGGATACCGCCGCGATGGGCCGCGTGCACATCGAACGCGATGGGGTGTCGCACTCCCATGAGTCACGTTTCGTGCTGGTCGGAACCATGAACCCCGAGGAGGGCGAACTGCGCCCGCAGTTGCTCGACAGGTTCGGTCTGGCCGTGGATGTGCACGCCTCCCGCGAGGTGGCGGTGCGCAGCGAGGTGATTCGCCGGCGGCTGGACTACGAGGCTGACCCGGCTGGATTCGCGGCCCGGTACGTCGATGCCGACAGCGATCTGGCTCTCCGGATCGCCGCCGCGCGCGTACTGGTGGATGAGGTCGAACTACCCGATCGTGAGTTGAATCGGATCGCCGCGCTGTGCGCGGCCTTCGATGTGGACGGGATGCGTGCCGATCTGGTGATTGCGCGCACCGCGGTGGCGCATGCGGCCTGGCGCGGCGCTCATGCCGGGGCCAGCGATGGTACGGGGAAAATCACCGTCGGCGAAGACGACATCCGGGTGGCGGCCGAACTCGCCCTGCCGCATCGTCGTCGGCGTGACCCGTTCGACGATCCGGGCTTCGATGCCGGCGATCTTGACGAGGCGCTGTCTGCCACGGCCGACACAGGCGGGGAACCCGAGCCGGATCCCGATCCGTCCGGTGGCGGTCAGCCGGCGGACGGATCGTCGGAAAGCCCGGCTCTACAACGTAATTCACCGTCGACAGTTCGTCCGTCGGCGCCGCCTGCAGCCACGTTCCGCACCCGCGCGTTGACGGTGCCCGGCGTCGGTGACGGTCACGCCGGACGGCGTTCGCCGGCACGCAATTCCGCCGGTGCGACGGTGGGTGCCAGCGTTACCCCGGAGCAGGGCTACGGCCTGCACTTGTTCGCGACACTGCTGGCCACCGCAAACCGCCGCACCGTCGCCGGTCCGGTGCGACCCGAGGCGCAGGACATCCGCCGCGCGGCCAGGGTCGGCAGGGAGGGCAACCTGGTGATCTTCGTCGTCGACGCCTCCGGTTCGATGGCCGCGCGGGACCGGATGGCCGCGGTCACCGGCGCCGCACTGTCACTGCTGCGCGACGCCTATCAACGCCGCGACAAGGTGGCCGTCATCACCTTCCGCGCCGACGGCGCCCGGTTGGTGCTGCCACCCACCGCCTCGGCGCATATCGCCGCCCGGCGGCTGACCCGGTTCGACACCGGCGGCACCACTCCGTTGGCGGAGGGCCTGCTGGCCGCACGCGACGTCGTCATGCGCGAACGCGCCCGAGACCGTACCCGCCGGCCACTGGTGGTGGTGCTCACCGACGGGCGTGCCACCGGCGGCCCGAACCCGTTGGGACGCAGCCGCATTGCGGCCGCGCGCCTGGTGGCCGAGGGTGTCTCCGCGGTAGTGGTGGACTGTGAGGCGTCCTATATTCGGTTGGGTCTGGCCACCGAACTCGCCACTGCACTCGGCGCGCCGGTGCTGCGGTTGGAGCAATTGCGCGCGGACCACCTGGCGCAGGCTGTGCGCCGGGCGGCGTGAGGGTTGGGAAAGGTTACGCGCGATGCCACAGGGCCAACCCCTGGTCATTCCCGACGACGGGCTGACCACCCGGCAACGCCGTAATACCGCTGTGCTCGCGGTCCACACCGGCGTCGGGAAGGGTAAGTCGACGGCGGCCTTCGGCATGGCATTGCGGGCCTGGAACGCCGGTATGGACATCGGGGTGTTCCAGTTCGTCAAGAGCGCCAAGTGGAAGGTCGGCGAGGAGTCTGTCTTCGAGCGGCTCGGCAGTTTGCACGCCGAGCAGGGAGTCGGCGGGGCCGTCGAGTGGAACAAGATGGGTGCAGGTTGGTCCTGGGTGAAAAAGCCAGGTTCCGAAGACGACCACGCCACCGCCGCCGCCGACGGCTGGGCCGAGATCGCCCGCAGGTTCGCCGAGCAACGCCACGACTTCTACGTCCTCGACGAATTCACCTACCCGCTCAAATGGGGCTGGGTTGACGTCGACGACGTGGTGGACACACTGCTGGCCCGGCCCGGACGCCAGCACGTCGTGATCACCGGACGCGACGCCCCACCGCGGCTGCTCGAGGTTGCCGACCTGGTGACCGAGATGACCAAGATCGCCCACCCGATGGATGCCGGCCGCAAGGGCCAGCGCGGTCTGGAATGGTGAGCACGCCCGCCGTTGTCATCGGCGCGCCCGCCTCCGGCAGCGGAAAGACCACCATCGCAACAGGATTGATCGGTGCCCTGCGTCGCGCCGGGCATCGGGTCGCCCCCTTCAAGGTCGGTCCGGACTTCATCGATCCGGGCTATCACGGGTTGGCGGCAGGCCGGCCGGGCCGCAATCTTGATCCGGTGATGGTGGGGGAGGATCTCATCGGTCCGCTCTATCGGCACGGCTCGGCGGCCGCCGATATCGCCGTCATCGAAGGTGTGATGGGTCTTTTCGACGGCCGCATCGACGAGCAGTTCACATCACCGGCACGCGGGTCCACCGGAGGTCTGGCCCAACTCCTGGGTGCTCCGGTGGTGCTGGTTGTCGATGTGCGTGGGCAGAGTCAGACCATCGGCGCTGTGCTGCATGGCCTTTCGACGTTTGTGCGTGGAGTGCGGATCGGCGGGGTGATCCTCAACCGGGTGGGCTCGGAGCGTCACGAACAGGTGCTGCGGCAGGCCTGCGAGTCAGTGGGTGTTCCGGTGCTCGGTGCGGTGCCACGTCACGACGAACTGGCGGTGCCCTCCCGACACCTCGGTCTGGTCACCGCCACCGAGCACGGCGACGAGGCCGTGGCGGCGGTGGCGGCGATGACGGACCTCGTGGCTCGGCACGTCGACGTGGAAGCCGTCGTCGCACTCGCCGGCTCTGCTGCCCCGGGCGCATCGTGGTCCGCCACCGAGGCGGCGGGGGTGCCGGTGATCGGTCGGCCGGTGGTCGCGGTCGCGGCTGGAAACGCCTTCACCTTCGCCTATGCCGAGTACAACGAACTTCTGCGTGCCGCCGGAGCCGAGGTGGTGAGCTTCGATCCGCTCACCGATTCCCTGCCGCAGCGCTGCGCGGCACTGGTGCTGCCGGGCGGATTTCCCGAGCAGTACCCCGAGCAGCTATCCGCCAATACCGCGCTGCTCGCCCAGATCCGTGAACTGGCCACCCGCGCACCGGTGCATGCCGAATGCGGCGGACTGACCTATCTGGTGTCCGATCTCGACGGGCACCCGATGTGCGGCGTACTGGCTGGCTCGGCGACCTTCACCACGCGGCTGACACTGGGCTACCGCGACGCCGTCGCCGCCGGGGATTCCGCACTGTACGCCGAGGGCCAGCGGGTGACCGGTCACGAGTTCCACCGCACCACAGTCGAATTCGCACAGCCGGTGCAGCCGGCCTGGCTGCTTCGGTCGGCCGGGAATCAACCGGCCAGCGACGGGGCGGTACAGGCGGGGGTGCACGCGGCGTATCTGCACACCCACCCTGCGGCCCAGCCCCGCGCGGTCCGGCGGTTCGTCGAGCAGGCCGGGCGCGTACATGCGGCACTTCACTAAGCTCGCCGGGTGACCGAGAACGCCTACCTCGTCGGCCTTCGCCTGGCCGGCAAGAGGGTCGTCGTGATCGGGGGCGGCACGGTGGCGCAGCGCCGCGTGCCGGTGCTCATCTCCCACGGGGCTGACGTACACGTCATCGCCCGGGCAGCCACCCCGGCGGTCGAGGCATTAGCCGAACAGCAGCCCGGTATCACCCTGACCCTGCGGGACTACCGTTTCGGCGATCTGGATGGCGCCTGGTACGCCATAGCCGCCACCGACGACCCCGAGGTCAACGCCGAGGTGGTGGCCGAGGCCGAACGCTTGCGTATCTTCTGCGTGCGCGCCGACGCCGCCCGCGACGGTACCGCCGTCACACCCGCGTCCTTCGACTACGAGGGCCTGCTGGTGGGTGTCTTGGCCGGCGGTGAGCACCGACGGTCGGCGGCCGTGCGCTCGGCCATCCGAGATGCTTTTCAGCAAGGCCGCATCGCACCCGACATCGTGGCCACGACCGCCACCGATGTGGTCCCCGGCGGGGTGGCTCTGGTCGGCGGCGGTCCGGGGGACCCCGAGCTGATCACGGTGCGCGGGCGCAGACTGTTGGCATACGCCGACGTCGTAGTGGCAGACCGTCTGGCGCCGCCGGAACTCCTGGCCGAACTGGCGCCGCATGTTGAAATCATCGACGCGGCCAAGATCCCCTACGGCCGCGCGATGGCCCAGGACGCCATCAACGAAGTGCTCATCGACCGGGCCCGTGCGGGCAAGTTCGTGGTGCGACTCAAAGGCGGCGATCCGTTCGTCTTCGCGCGCGGGTATGAGGAGGTTCTCGCGTGCGTGGAGGCTGGGATTCCGGTCACCGTGGTACCCGGCGTGACCAGCGCAATCGCGGTGCCCGCACTGGCCGGGGTTCCGGTCACCCACCGGGCGGTGAATCACGAATTCGTCGTGGTCAGCGGTCATCTATCACCGGAGCACCCGGAATCGTTAGTCAATTGGAATGCGCTGGCCCAATTAACCGGGACATTGGTGCTGATGATGGCCGTCGAGCGCATCAAACTTTTCGCCGACGTGCTCCGCGAGGGCGGTCGACCTGGGCAAACGCCGGTTCTGGTCGTCCAGCACGGCGGCACGGCGGCCGAACGCGTGGTGCGGGCGACGCTGGCCGACGTGGCAGAACAAATCCGCGAACAGGGGATTCGACCGCCGGCGATCATCGTGATCGGGCCGGTTGCAGGATTCGAGACTTTAACGTCCTCTTAATATTACTGTAGGGTAAATCGCTATGACGGCTCTCAACGATGCTGACCGCGCGAGCTTGCGTCGCGCCGGCGGTCATCGGAACGCCTCCGCCCCGCGCCCGGTTCCGGTGCGCCGGGATGCGGCGGATGAGCACGGAACCGAGCGCGGAGCGCTAGCACGAACCGGCAGCAATCTCCCGGCCTGGTTGCCGTCGGGTCGCTTCATTTCCGCCGTGGCCGCGATCGGCGGCATGCAACTGCTGGCCACCATGGATTCCACCGTTGCCATCGTCGCGCTGCCCAAGATCCAGGACGAACTGAGCCTGTCCGACGCCGGTCGCAGTTGGGTGATCACTGCCTACGTGCTGACCTTCGGCGGCCTGATGTTGCTCGGCGGTCGACTCGGCGACACCATCGGGCGCAAGCGGACGTTCATCGTCGGCGTCGCACTGTTCACCATCGCCTCGGTGCTATGCGGAATCGCCTGGGATCAAACAACTCTGGTCGTCGCCCGGCTGCTCCAGGGCGTGGCCGCGGCGATCGCCGCACCCACCGGCCTGGCTTTGGTCGCCACCACCTTCCCCAAAGGTCCGGCCCGCAACGCTGCCACCGCAGTGTTCGCCGCGATGACCGGGATCGGCTCGGTACTGGGTCTGGTCGTCGGCGGAGCGCTCACTGAGGTGTCCTGGCGGCTGGCCTTTCTCGTTAATGTGCCCATCGGCATCCTGATGATCTACCTGGCCTACAACAACCTGCGCGAGACCCACCGCGAGCGAATGAAACTCGACGCGGCCGGCGCACTGCTGGCGACGGTTGGCTGTACCGCCGCGGTATTCGGCTTCACTCAGGGTCCGGAAAATGGCTGGCTGGCGCCGCTGACTCTGACGTCCGGCTTTGCCGCACTGGTGGCTTTCGCCGCCTTCGTGTTTGTGGAGCGAACCGCTATCAATCCGGTAGTGCCGTTCCGTTTGTTCCGCGACCGCAACCGGTTGGCTACCTTCGCCGCGATTTTCCTGGCTGGCGGGGTGATGTTCACCCTCACCGTGCTGATCGGCCTGTACGTGCAGGACATCATGGGCTACAGCGCGCTGCGGGCCGGGATCGGATTCATCCCGTTCGTCATTGCCCTCGGAGTCGGGCTGGGTGTCTCGTCGCAACTGGTGTCGTACTTCTCGCCCCGGGTGCTGGTGATCGCCGGCGGCGTGCTGGTGCTGGGCGCCATGTTGTTCGGCTCCACGCTCAACGCAGGTATCCCGTACTTCCCGAACCTGGTGATTCCCATCGTGGTCGGCGGCTTCGGCATCGGGATGATCGTGGTCCCGCTGACCGTCTCGGCCATTGCCGGTGTCGGCTTCGACCAGATCGGGCCGGTCTCGGCGATCGCCCTGATGTTGCAGAACCTGGGCGGTCCCGTCGTTCTCGCCGTCATCCAGGCCGTCATCACGTCGCGCACGTTGTATCTGGGCGGCACCACAGGCCCGGTCAAGCGGATGAACCCCGAGCAGTTGCATGCCCTGGACCAGGGCTACACCTACGGACTGCTGTGGGTTGCCGGTGTTGCTGTGATCGTCGGCGTCGTGGCGCTGTTCATCGGGTATTCCGCCAAGCAGGTCGCGCACGCCCAGGAAGTCAAAGAAGCGATCGACTCCGGCGAGATCTAAGCCCTGCAGGTCCGGCTCGGGCACTGGGGAGTACATGGCTGGGTAGGGTAGGCAGCCATGGCTGGCGTCAGCGTTCCCGAACCGCCAGCCAGACCACTTGCCGCCAGCGTTCTCGGTGTCGCGATCATCGCGATCACCGGCATGCAGCTGATGTCCACCCTCGACGGCACCATCGTGATCGTCGCGCTACCGCGGATGCAGGCAGATCTCGGGCTGACCGACGCCGGCAAAAGTTGGGTCATCACCGCCTACGTGCTGACATTCGGCGGCCTGCTGCTCCTCGGCGGTCGGGTCGGCGACGCGATCGGCCACAAGCGGGCCTTCATCTCCGGGGTGGGAGTGTTCACCATCGCCTCGATGGCGTGCGGATTGGCCACCGATGGTCCGCTGCTGATCTCCGCGAGGGCGGTTCAGGGCATCGGTGCGGCCGTGGCCGCGCCCACCGGGCTGGCGCTGATCGCCACTACCTACGCCGTAGGGCTGGCGCGTAACCGGGCTATGGCGATGTCCGCCGCGATGCAGGGCATCGGGTCGGTGCTGGGCCTGGTTCTGGGTGGTGCCCTGACCGTCATCTCCTGGCGGCTGGCCTTCCTGATCAACCTCCCCATCGGCGTGCTGATCATCTGGATCGGGCTGACCCGACTGGAGGAGACTCGCCACGAACGACTCAAACTCGATGTCGCCGGCGCTTTGGTGGCCACGCTCGCATGTACCGCGGCAGTGCTGGTGTTCACCCAGGGTCCGCCGCGAGGCTGGTTAGACCCCTGGGTGATCGGCGCCGGGGTGGCGGCGGTGCTGTTGGGTATCGCCTTCCTCATCGTCGAGCGCAGCGCCGACAACCCGCTGGTGCCGCTATCGATGTTCAATGACCGCAACCGGGTGATGACATTCGTCTCGCTGTTTCTGGGCGGCGGGGTGATGTTGACCCTGACCGTGATGATCGGGCTCTACGTACAGGATGTGCTCGGGTACTCGGCGCTGCACGCCGGCATCGGGTTCATCCCGTTCGCGTTGGCGCTTGGGTTGGGGAATGTGGTCACGGCGAGACTGGCCCCGCATATCGCGCCGCGCTGGCTGATCATCGGCGGCGGGTTGTTCGTGTTGGGTGCCATGTTGTTCGGGGCTTCGCTGACCCGCACCATCCCGTATTTTCCCGACCTGTTGCTGCCGATTCTGATCGGCGGCTTCGGCATCGGTGTCATCTCGGTCATCCTGCCGCTGTGTGCGGTCGCCGAGGTCGGCCCGAGTGAGATCGGACCCGTCAGCGCGGTCACCCTGATGGTGCAGAACCTCGGCGGGCCGGTGGTGCTGGTGGTCATTCAGGCGGTGCAGGTCTCGCGCACCCTGTATCTGGGCGGCACCACCGGACCGGTCGCCGATATGACATCCGCCCAACTCGACGCACTCGACGCGGGCTACACCTACTCGCTGTTGTGGATCGCCGCGGTCGCGATCCTCGTCGGTGTCAGCGCGTTCTTCATCGGGTTCTCCGCGCCGCAGATTGCCGCCGCGCAGCACACCCGCGAATCGGTCGAAGCGGGCGAGCTCTAACTGCGCGTCACCCGGCGGTAGCCGCCGTACAACGCCGCCGCCACAACGAAATTCACGAAGTAGGCCAGATCGGCGCCGTGCAGCCAGGCGGCTACCGGGCCGGTGATCAGGTTGGTGTGCATGAACGGCACGGCGGCGCCGAACGCGACGGCGAAACTCACCATCGCGGCCGCCGCGTCGGCCCGGGGAGTGATCTCGACGGCAGGGTCGATGACGTCCCGTCCGGCGCTGCGCCAGCGCCAGTCGATGATGACGATCGCCACGAACGCCGGAACCCAGTAGCTGATGAACAGCAGCACGCCCTGGAATCGTTCGGTCAGATTCCCGGCGTTCAGCCACATGATCAAGCCGAACGCGATCACCGCGACGAGTGCCGCCGACAGCGGACGGCGCACCTTCACCCCGGCGGTCTGCATCGCCAGTGATCCGCTGTAATCGTTCATCGCGTTGGCGGCGACCGCCCCGAAGACGATCGCCAGCAATGCCATGACGCCGAGCACCCCGCCGCCCATCACCGAACGCACACCCTCGGCGCTCTGGTCGGCCACCATGCCGCCGGCAGCGATACCGATGGCCTGCACGGCGATGTAGGCAGACGCCAGACCGGCGAAGGTGTATCCGAACACCGCGGCCCGCGATGTCCGGGCCGGAAGGTAGCGGCTGTAGTCGGATGCGTAACTGGCCCACGAGATGCTCGCGCTCAACGCGATGGTGACCTCCATGACGAAGGCCGCCGCCAGGCCGGGGCCGGTCTCGGTGGGCGCTGTGATGACCTCATGACCGCCCAGCAGGCGAATCGCGAACACCGTGAAGGTGATCGTCAGGATCACCGTCATGACCGCCTGCATGCGATGGATCACCTCGTACCCGAAGATCCCGACTGCACCCTGGGTCACCAGAACGATCATCACCGCCAGCCAGAACGGGACGTCCAACAGAGCCGCCAGGGCTTCGCCGCCGAAGAGGCCGACCAGACCGTCCCAGGCGATTGCCGAGAGCCACTGGATCACCGCTACCACGGCCACCGTGGATCCGAAGGCCATGCGCGCGTTGGGAAGTTGCGCCATGCCGGTACGCGGCCCCCAGGTGGACAGGTAGGCCACCACAAGGCAACCGAGCACCGTGCCGATCGTCATCGCCAGCAGACCCAGCCAGAACCCCAGCCCCAGTGTGAAGGCCAGCGTTCCGGTGAAGAGAACGGTCATATTGACCTGAGGTGCGAACCACACGGTGAACAGACGCCGCGCGGTGCCGTACCGGTTCTCCGGCGGAATCGGCGCGATGCCGTGGGTTTCGACAGCCAGATCGCCGGCGTGGGTCGGCATCCGTCCGGCGTAGGGGTCTGACGTCACGGCGGAACCGGTGCGGGTCGCGTCGGCTGTCACGCACCCAACCCTAATGGGTGGCCTAAGCTGGCCCGTTGTGATCACCCGTATGTCCGAGCTGTTCCTGCGCACGTTGCGCGACGACCCCGCCGACGCCGAAGTGCCCAGCCACAAATTGCTCATCCGAGCCGGTTACGTCCGGCCAATCGGACCCGGTCTTTATAGCTGGCTGCCGCTGGGCCTGCGGGTGCTGCGCAAGATCGAGGACATCGTGCGCGACGAGATGGTCGCCATCGGAGGTCAGGAGATCCTGTTTCCCGCGCTGCTGCCTCGCGCGCCGTATGAGACCACCAATCGTTGGACCGAATACGGCGACGGGGTGTTCCGCCTCAAGGACCGCCGCGATAACGATTATCTGCTGGGGCCCACGCACGAGGAATTGTTCACTCTGACGGTCAAGGGGGAGTACAGCTCCTACAGGGACTTTCCGGTGCTGCTGTTCCAGATCCAGACCAAGTATCGCGATGAGGCCCGGCCGCGCGCGGGCATCCTGCGCGGCCGTGAGTTCATCATGAAGGACTCGTATTCCTTCGACGTCAACGATGACGGACTGCGGACGGTGTATCAGGCCCACCGGGAGGCCTATCAGAAGATGTTCGCGCGCATGGCAATTCGCTATGTGATCGTCTCAGCGGTCTCCGGCGCGATGGGCGGCAGCGCATCCGAGGAGTTCCTGGCCGAGAGCGACATCGGCGAGGACACCTTTGTGCGGTGTCTGGAATCCGGCTACGCCGCCAACGTCGAGGCGGTCACCACCGCGGTACCTGATCCGGTATCGGTCGATGCACTGGCGGCGCCGACGGTGTACGACACCGGCGATACCCCGACCATCGCCACCCTGGTCGACTGGGCAAACACCGCAGGGTTGGGCCGCACCGTCACCGCCGCCGACACGCTCAAGAATGTGTTGCTCAAGGTCCGCGCGCCGGGCGGGGAGTGGGAACTGCTCGGAATCGGGGTACCCGGTGACCGTGAGGTGGATGACAAACGCCTCGGCGCCGCACTGGACCCGGCTGAATACGCCATGATCGACGATTCCGACTTCGCGAGGTACCCCTTCCTGGAGAAGGGTTATATCGGCCCGAAGGCATTGCTGGACAACGGTGTTCGCTACCTGGTTGACCCGCGCGTTGCGCCCGGTACGGCCTGGATCACCGGCGCCGACGAAGCCGGCAAGCATGTGGTGGGTCTGGTTGCGGGTCGCGACTTCACCGCCGACGGCATCATCGAGGCCGCTGAGGTGCGCGATGGCGACCCGTCTCCGGACGGGGCCGGCCCACTGGTGAGCGCGCGCGGAATCGAGATCGGCCATATCTTCCAACTCGGTCGCAAGTACACCGACGCGTTCACCGTCGACGTGCTCGGCGAGGACGGTAAGCCGGTGCGACTGACCATGGGTTCCTACGGCATCGGTGTTTCGCGACTGGTGGCGGTGATCGCCGAAC
>Ga0209829_10001640_pt1 | contig 17881 bp, 11 predicted proteins | sample C_140205_EF_Meta_FD_187311 | JGI IMG/M metagenome (GOLD analysis project Ga0209829, IMG submission 187311) | Freshwater microbial communities from Lake Croche, Canada to study carbon cycling - C_140205_EF_MetaG (SPAdes) (version 2) | ecosystem: Environmental > Aquatic > Freshwater > Lake...
GGTTGGAAACGGCGATAAGCCTTTGCACGACGCCTCCCTTTCCTTGCCTTCAGAACGCGTCCTGCCATGGCCGCGACAGTTTCATGGCGGAGCGCACAAGCCCCACCAGCGAATAGGTTTGCGGAAAATTGCCCCAGAGTTCGCCCGTGCCCACATGCAGCCCCTCCGACAGGAGTCCCTGACTGGAGCGATGGGCGATGAGCCGTTCGAACATGTCGCGCGCCTCCTCGCGCCTGCCTGTTGCGGCGAGCGCCTCGACCATCCAGAAGCTGCAAATGGTGAAGGAAGTTTCCGGCGCGCCAAAGTCATCCTTGCGGCGGTAGCGATAGACGTGATCCGCCTCGCGCAGCTCCCGCTCGACCGCTTCCACCGTGGAGCGAAACTTCGGATCGTCGGCGGCGAGGAAGCCAAGTTCGCAGAGCAGCAGAAGGCTTCCGTCGAGATCCCCGCCATCGAAAGTGGCGACGAAGGAATTGCGCTTCTCGTTCCATGCGCGCGCCATGATCCCGGCGCGGATCACCCCGGCCCGTTCGCGCCAGAGCAGCGCGCGGTCGGGCAGGCCAAGGCGATGGGCGATGCGCGAAAGCCGGTCGCAGGCCGCCCAGCACATGACGCTGGATTGCGTATGAATCTCCGCGCGGGTGCGGAATTCCCAAAGCCCAGCATCCGGCTGGTCCCAACGCCGCGCCGCCTCCTCGCCCAATTGCTCCAGCTTGTGAAACAGGCTGGCGTCGGCGAGGCGCGAGAGACGTTCATCAAAGAAGCCCTGCGCCACCGCCAATATCACGCTGCCATAGCCATCGTTCTGGATCTGGTCATAGGCGCCGTTGCCTGTCCGCACCGGCCCCATGCCGCGATAGCCCGCCAGCGCTTCGGCTGGAATTTCCTGTTCCGTGAGCACGGTTTCAAAGCCGAGGCCGAAGATGGGTTGCAGGGTTCCGGGTTTCGACAGGGCGACGATATTGGTGATGTAGCTGATGTAGCGCTCCATGGTGCGCGTCACGCTCAAACGGTTGAGCGTCTGCACGACAAAGAATGTGTCGCGCAGCCAGCAATAGCGATAATCCCAGTTGCGTCCGCTATTGGCGTATTCGGGGATGGATGTGGTGAGCGCGGCCACGATGCCGCCGGTCTCCTCATAGCTGCACAGCTTGAGGGTGATGGCGGCGCGGATCACCGCCTCCTGCCATTCGAAGGGCAGCGCGAGGCGCCGCGTCCACTCCATCCAGTAATCGAGGGTCTGGTCGAACCAGTCGAGACCCATCATGCGGATGTCGCTGTCGAGGGGCTCGTCCGCGCCCAGAACCATGACGAGCGGGCGCTCGACCACGAAGGGCGTCTCGCTCTGGATGAGGCCCACCGGCGCGTCGGTGGTCAGGCGCAACACCTCATGGCCCAGCACATAGCGGATATGGTTCGAGCCGCGCGTGACCTGCGGCCCATGGCGCCCATAGGCGTGGCGCGGCTTGCAGCGGATGCGGATGCGCGGAACGCCGCTCAGGGGTTCGATCAGCCTGACAATCGAGACCGGGCGGAAGATGCGGCGATAACGGTAGAAGCGCGGAATGAAATCCACGATGCGGATCTCATTGCCATTGTCGTCGCTGAGGATGGTTTCGAGCACGGCGGAATTGCGGATATAGCGCTGGCGGCTGCGGGTGAAGCCGAGAAGCTCGATCTCGAAGAGACCATCGGGTTCGAGCTTGGGATCGCGCAGGAGATTGCAGAAGACCGGATCGCCATCGAAGCGGGGAATGCAGCACCACTGGATCCGCGCGCGCTTGTCCACCAGCGCGGCGATGGCGCAATTGCCGAGCACGGCGAGATCAAGATCGGGCGTATTCATGGGCGCGCCTCGCGCAGTGCGCCCATCAGCAAGGCGCGCAGGGCGGCGATGTCTGGCAACACCCGCGCCGCCTGCGTGCGCACCTGCGCCGAACCAATGCGCACCGACATGCCGCCGCTCTGGTTCACGAGCGCGAAGCCCGCCTCATCCGTCAGATCGTCGCCAAAGAAAACGGGCGTGCGACCCTCGAAGGGTGGCGCGCGCATCAGCTCCGCGATGGCCGTGCCCTTGTCGTAGAGCCCATGCTTCAGCTCGACCACGAACTTGCCTTCCTGCACGGCAAGGCCATCGCCGGGGCTGAACCGCAGGAGAAAGCGCAGGGCCTCGGCGCCAAGTTCGGGACGGTTGCGATAATGAACCGCAAGCGTCGCACCCTTGTCCTCAAGCATCAGCCCCTCATGGGAGGCGACGAAATCGCGCACCGGCTTGCGCGCGTGGTCCATGATGCGCGGATCAGCGCGCCGCTCGGCGCCGCTCGCGTCGCGGATTTCGGCGCCATGCAGGCCGACGGCAATGAATTTCAGGGGGGAGAAAATCCGGTCGATGTCATCGAGGGCGCGACCGCTCACCAGCGCAAGAGCGCCATGGCAGTGCTTGAGCAGCTCCTCCAGCAAGCCGCGAAGGTCGCCATCGCTGACCACGTCGCGCGGCTCAGGGCAGATGTCGAGCAGCGTGCCGTCCACATCGAAGAACAGCGCCGACCGCTCCAGCGGGGGCAGCGCGAGCCCGCTGACATCATGCGCCTGCAAGGGCGCGGGGAAGGCATGAGCATGAGGCATGAGGCCGGGCGCAACCATTGAGAGCATTGACCCTGGCAAACGCGCCCGCCCCCCTCACGTTCCGCTCAAGGCGAAAAAAGGGGCGCCGGTTTCCCCGCGCCCCTCGAATAGCTGTGCTGAAAGTCCTTGATCAGCCGGGATCGGCCACGAAGCCCGCCAGATTGATGGCGGCCACGGCGGCGGCCTCGTCATTGTCAGAGGTGTCGCCGGAGACGCCGATGGCGCCCACGATCTTCTTGTTGGCGTCGCGGATCATCACGCCGCCGGGCACAGGCACGATATTGCCATCGGCGAGGCCATTCAGGGCGTTGACGAAATGGGGACGCTCGGCGGCCATCGTGTTCAGGCGGCGCGAGGGCATGCCAAAGGCGACCGCGCCATAGGCTTTGCCATAGGCCACGCGCCAGCGCATGAAGGTCGTGCCATCCTCGCTGGCGGCGGCGCGGATGGAGCTGTCCGCATCCAGCACAACCACGGACATGGGATTGAAGTTGTGGGCGCGGCAATGGGCGAGCGTATCAGCGAGCAGCTTCTGCGCCACGGCGAGCGTTAATTCGGACATGAGACCCCCTTGAGTTGAACCGCGCAGAGTGTTCGCAAGCCGGGAGCCTCTCGTCAACCCGGCTCCGCAATGTTACTCCTCCCCCATGCAGGACATCGACCTTCGCCAACAACTCATCGCCCATGCGCGATCCCTGACCGCCCTGGGCCTTACCCAGGGCACCTCGGGCAATCTATGCGCCCGGGTGGGCGACGCCATGCTCGTCACCCCCAGCGGCGTGGCCTATGAGGCGCTGACGCCAGCCTCTCTGGCGCTGATGCCGCTCGATGGCGAGGGCGCCTTCACAGGGCCGCTGAAGCCCTCCAGCGAATGGAGATTTCATCTCGATATCCTGCGGGCCAGGCCGGATGTGGGGGCGGTGGTCCACGCCCATTCCACCTACGCCACGGTCCTGTCGATCCTGCGGCGGCCCATCAAGGCGGTGCATTACATGATCGCGGCTTTTGGCGGACCGGAGATCGCCTGCACGGATTACGCACCCTTCGGCACGCAGGAATTGTCGGAACTGGTGATTGAGGGGCTGGGTCAGCGCCACGGCGTCTTGCTGGGCAACCACGGCATGATCGCTACAGGCGCCAATCTGGACGAGGCCATGCATCGGGCCGTGGAGCTGGAGACGCTGGCGCGGCAGAGCTATCTGGCGGGATTGGCGGGAACCCCGGTGCTTCTGCCGGATGATGAAATCATGCGCTGCGTGGAGCGCTTCAAATCCTATGGCCCGAAGGTGCAGGACGGCGAGGCCTGAGCGGCCCCGCCACTTGGCCGACTACCAGACGCCGGTGTTCGCCATGGAGACCCAGGGCTCCTGCGGCGGCAGGGCGTCGCCCTTTTGCAGCAGCTCGATGGAGATATTGTCGGGGGAGCGGATGAAGGCCATGCGGCCCTCGCGCGGGGGGCGGTTGATGGTCACGCCCGCCTTCATCAAACGGTCGCAAAGCCCATAGATATCATCCACCTCATAGGCGAGATGGCCGAAGTTGCGGCCGCCGTCGTAGCTTTCGGGATCCCAATTGTAGGTCAGCTCGACGAGGGGCGCTCGTTTTTCCGTGCCGGAGGCGACGTCTTCAGGCGCGGCGAGGAAGATCAGGGTGAAGCGGCCCTGCTGGCTGTCCACGCGCCGCACTTCCTGAAGGCCAAGCTTGCGGCAGTAGAAATCCAGGGCCTCATCGACATTGGCCACGCGGACCATGGTATGCAGATATCGCATCGTTCAGCCTCCGACTCGGGAACATGCAGCAAGGATCATCCATTCCACTCGAATGGCAAGCCTTCTCCTCCAACTCCAATCTGGCCAGACCTCATGACCGACGCCGACGCCCTCAAGGAAAAGGCCGCCCTCGCCTCCATCACGGCGAGCGCCCTGCTGACGCTTGGCAAACTCGCCGCAGGCCTGTTCTCCGGATCACTGGCGCTGATGTCGGAGGCGGGCCATGGCCTTCTCGACACGGGCGCGACCATTCTCACCTATTTCGCCATCCGCGCCTCCGGCAAGCCCGCCGACGAGGAGCATCACTATGGCCATGGCAAGGTGGAGGCGGTGGCGGCGCTGGCGGAGACTGGCCTGCTGATCGTGCTGGCGATCTACGTCATGGTGGAAGCGGTGCGCCGACTTGTGGGCCATGCGGCGGAACCGGTCGAGGCGAGCTGGCCGGTATTCGCCGTGCTGGTGGTTTCCATTGTGGTGGATCTGGTGCGCTGGCGCTCCCTCAGCGCCATCGCCGAGCAGACCAAAAGCGACGCCCTGGCGGCGGACGCGCTGCATTTCTCCAGCGATCTTGTCGCATCCGTCTGCGTGCTGCTGGGGCTCGCGGCGTCTCGCTTTGGCTATCAGCAGGGCGATGCGCTGGCGGCCATCGGCGTGTCCGTCTTCATCGCCATCGCGGGTTACAGGCTGGGGCGGCGCACCATCGACACGCTGGTGGACGCGGCGCCCAAGGGCCTCGCAGCGCAGATCCGCGCCAGCGTGCAAGCCGTGACAGGAGTGGTGAATGTGGAGAGCGTGCGTTTGCGCCCCGCCGGTCCCCAGGTGTTCGGCGAAGTGGGCATCATGGTGCCCCGCAGCATGCCGCTGGAGCGCGTGTCGGGGGTGAAGCAGGAGGTGGCCACCGCCATCGCCCTGATCGCGCCGGAAGCCAATGTCACGATCACAGCCAACCCCATTGCGCTTGATGACGAGAGCGCGCTGGAGCTGGTGCTGCTGATTGCAGCGCGGCGCAGGCTCGCGATCCACCATGTCACCGTGCAGGAAATCAACGGCGCCAAGGCGGTGAGCCTCGATCTGGAGCTGGATGGGAGAATGACCCTTGGCCGCGCCCATGAGATCGCCTCCTCACTGGAGGACGCCATCGAGGCGGAGCTTGGCCCGGGCGTCGAGGTCGAGACCCATGTGGAGCCGCTGGAGATCGCGGAACTGAGCGGGCGCGACGCCAGCCCTGAAACCGTCAGCGCCATCGAAGCCGTGCTGATGCAGGCTGCGCTGGAAGGCGGCGTGATCAGCGACGTCCATCACGTGCGGGTGCGCGAAACGCTGAATGGGCTTGTGGTGAATTATCACTGCCGGGCGGATCAGTCGCTCACGGTCGATCAGGTTCATGAAGCGGTGGATGAGCTGGATCGCCGCGCCCGTCGTGCGGAGCCCAGAGTCTCTCGCATCGTGGGCCATGCGGAGCCGGTGATCGACTGAAGGGTCGCTTGGCGCTCGCCCAAAATTGCTCAGACGTTTGAATCTGGTTTAGGGTGGCGGCTCGCCTTCGCGATTCAAGAGATCAGCCATGTCCGCCCAAAAATCGCGTCCCTTCCTACTGCTGATCGCCGGTTTTCTGGTGCTGTTCATCGGAGGTGGCGCGCGGCTCGCCATCGGGCTGACGCTGAAGCCCATGGTGGAGGAACTCGGCTGGGGGCGCAGCGAGCTGGGCGTGACCGTTGCGGTGTTTCAGGTGGTCACCGCCATCGCCATGTTTTACGCGGGGAAAGTCGCCGACAGCATGAGCCTGCGTCTGGTGCTGGGCGGCGGCGTGGCGCTGGGCGGGCTCACCATCGGCGCCATGTGCCTCGTCACCGAGCCATGGCACGCCTTCTTGCTTTATGGCGTGGCTTTCGCCATCGGCAACGGGGTCGCGGCGACGACGCCGGTCGCGGTCATGGTCACGCGCGCCTATCCCCAGAAGGCGGGCATGGCCAACGCCATTGCGCTGGGGGGTATGAGCGTGGGCCAGTTGGTGGTGGTCGCCGCGCTGGCGGCGGTCATGGTCAGTATCGGGTGGCGCTCGGTCTATATCTGGGTGGGCGCCGCGCATTTCGTCCTGATCCCGCTGATCCTCGCCGCCGTGCCCGGTCGGGAGGCCGCAGCCCAGGCCCGCACCGCCGCCGCCCAACAGGGCATGACCCTGCGCGAGGCCTCCCGCACGAAGCAGTTCTGGCTGCTGATCGGGATTTTCGCCATCTGCGGCTTCGATGATTTCTTCGTCACCACCCATGTGGTCGCCTTCGCGCAGGACCGGGGCCTTGACGCCTATGTAGCGGGCAATCTGCTGGCCGCCATGGGAATCGTGGGACTGATCGGCGTGATCGTTTCGGGAGGTTGGGGAGACAGGTCAGGCCCCATCGCGCCCACCATCGCCACATTCGTGGCGCGGGTGGCTGTGTTCGGCCTTGTCGCGGTGGATCAATCGCCGCTGTCCGTGATGATCTTCGCGCTGGTCTTCGGCTTGAGCTTCCTGGCCACGGCCCCGCTGACGGTGCTGTTCATCCGCGACAGTTTCGGCACCCGCAACCTCGGCGCCATCGGCGGCCTCATCGTCATGGTCCATCACATGTGCGGGGGATTGGGCGCCTATATCGGCGCTGTGGTCTTCGACGGGACCGGCTCCTATGACCTGGTCTTCATCGTCATGTGCGTGGCCTCGCTGGCCGCAGCCCTGTTCACCTGGGCGCTGTCACGGGCCGGACCTGCTGACCAATCCCTCGCGCGCTGAAACATCGCGCAACAGGCTTGACCATAGGTCCGCAAGATGTTAGTGAATACTCACTCACGGAAAAGTGAGGGAGATCGCAGGGTGCGGAGACGGCGGACATGTTCACCAAGCTGATGTCGGCGCGGCGTTTCGCGCCCCTGTTCTGGTGCCAGTTCTTTTCGGCCTTCAACGACAATTTCGTGCGCCAGATGTTGGCCATGCTGATCCTGTTCCGGCTGGGCGAGCAGGCTGCGGGCTCGCTCATCACCCTCGCCGTCGGCATTTTCATCGCGCCTTCCCTGATCTTGTCGGCGCTCGGCGGCGAGATCGCGGATTCCCATGACAAGGCGGTGATCGCCCGCCGCCTGAAGTTCGCCGAGATCGGCGTCCAGATGGTTGCGGCGGCTGGTTTCTGGTTCGGCTCCCTGCCCCTGCTCTATGCCGCCCTCTTTGGCCTGGGCGTGATCGCGGCGCTCTTTGGCCCCATCAAATACGGCATCCTGCCAGATCATCTGGAAACACAGGAACTTCCCGCAGGCAACGCACTGATCGAGGGCGCGACCTTTCTGGCGATCCTCTGCGGGCTCGTCGTGGGCGGCTATGCGGCGGACCATGCGCGCGACCCCTCGGGCGTCGTGGCGCAACTGATGGTCATCGCGGTTCTGTGCTGGGGCGCGAGCCGTTTCATTCCCGCAACTGGCGCCGCAGCGCCCCATCTGCGCCCCACCGCGAATGTGTTCGCCTCGACGGGGCGGCTTATCAAGGAGTTGGCGACGGACCCGCGCCTGTGGACCGGCGGGATCGCGGTCAGCTGGTTCTGGATGACCGGCGCCATCGCGCTCTCGCTTGTGCCGGTGCTCATCAAGACGCGCATTGGCGGCGGCATCGATGTGGAGACGGCCATCAGCGCCCTCTTCGCGGTCGGCATCGCTCTGGGCTCTGTTCTGGCCGCAGTGACCGCCCATGGACGCATCCGCCTTCTGCCAGTCCCGCTCTCGGGGCTGGTCATGGCGGCCTTTCTGCTCGATCTCGGCGCGGCGACCCTTGGCCTGCCAAAGGCTGTGGGCGAGGTCACGCTGGGCGCCTTCTTCACCAGCGCGGCGGGGATACGCATCGCCATCGATGTGACCGGCCTTGCGGCGGCGGGCGGCATGTTCGTGGTGCCGATCTTCTCCGCAGTTCAGGCCTGGGCGGGCGAGGACCGCCGGGCGCGTGTGATCGCCGCCGTCAATATCCTGAACGCGGTCTTCATCGTGGGCGGCACGCTGGTGGTCTCGGCGCTTCAGGCGGCGGGCGCGAGCGAGCCTGCGCTGCTGCTGGCGCTCGGGCTGCTGAACGGGTTCTTCGCCCTCTGGCTTTTCCGCGCCCTGCCGGGCAGCCCTGTCGGCGAGGCGCTGAACGCGATCTTCAAGACGATCTTCCGCATGGAGGTGCGCGGGCTGGAAAATCTGGAGGCTGCCGGGGAGCGCTGCATGATCGCGCTCAACCACGTCTCCTTCCTCGACGCCCCCGTCATTCTGTCGATCCTTGACGGCAAGCCCGTCTTCGCCATCGACTGGCAAATCGCGAGGGCATGGTGGGTCAAGCCATTTCTAGGCATAGCGCGCTGCTTCCCCATGGACCCCACCAAGCCCCTGTCGACGCGCGGCCTCATCAAGGAAGTGCGCGCTGGCCAGCATCTCGTGATTTTCCCCGAAGGCCGCCTGACGGTCACCGGCTCGCTGATGAAGGTCTATGACGGCGCAGCCATGATCGCCGACAAGAGCGACGCCATGATCGTACCCGTGCGGCTCGAAGGCCTTGACCGCACGCTCTTCACGCGGCTCGGACATCTGAAGCTGCGGCGCAAACTGTTCCCCCGTGTGCGCGTGACCTTCCTGCCGCCCCGCAAACTGATCATCGACCAGACCCTGTTCGGCCGCAAACGTCGGCAAGCCGCAGGGGCAGCGCTCTACGACATCATGTCGGATCTGCTTTTCGAGACCACTTCGACGCAGGGCACCCTGACCAGCGCGCTGCACGCCAGCATCGCCATGATTGGCGGATCGCGGATCATGCTGGAAGATCCCATCACCGGGGTCATGAAGGGCCGCACCGTGGAGATCGGCGCCGCCGTTCTGGCGCGCAAGATCGCGATGCTGGGGAACCCGGGCGACGCCATCGGCCTGCTGCTGCCAAACGCAAATGCGGCGGCGGTGACGTTCTTCGCCGTCCAGCAGGCGGGGCGTGTCGCGGCCATGCTGAACTTCACGGCCGGCGCCGCCAACATCCGCTCCGCATGTACGGGCACATGCATCACCCATGTGCTGACGTCCCGCGCCTTCATCGAGAAGGCGGACCTTGGCGCCGTCGTCGCCGATCTGGCGAAGCAAACGACGATCCATTACCTGGAGGATATCCGCAAGACCGTCACGAAAGCGGACAAGCTGCGTGGCGTACTGGAGCGCGGGCGCCCCCTGGTCATCCGTTCGCCGGACGATCCTGCGGTGGTGCTCTTCACCTCGGGGTCCGAGGGCGCCCCCAAGGGCGTCGTCCTCTCGCACAGGAACATCCTCGCCAATCTGGCGCAGGTGACCGCCCGCATTGATCTTTCGCCCAACGACATCGTCTTCAACGTGCTGCCGGTGTTCCACAGCTTCGGACTGACTGGCGGACTTCTGGCGGGGATGCTGACGGGGATGAGGGTTTTCCTCTATCCCTCGCCCCTGCACTACCGGCAGATCCCCGAATTGATCTACGGCACGAACGCGACCATTCTCTTCGGCACGGACACCTTCCTGACCGGCTATGCGCGCATGGCCAATCCCTATGACTTCCGCTCCCTGCGCTACATCGTCGCCGGCGCGGAGCGTGTGAAGGATGAAACCCGCCGCCTCTACATGGAGCGTTTCGGCCAGCGCATTCTGGAAGCCTATGGGGTGACCGAGACCTCGCCGGCGCTGTCGATCAACACGCCGATGTTCAATAAACTGGGAACGGTGGGCCGCATCCTGCCCGGCATGGAGCACAGGCTCGACCCGGTGCCGGGCATCGCGGAGGGCGGGCGCCTGTTCGTGCGCGGTCCCAATGTGATGCTGGGCTATTATCGCGCCGACAATCCGGGCGAACTGGAAGCGCCGCCCGCAGGCTGGCACGATACGGGCGACATCGTCGTGATGGACGCGGAACGGTTCATCTCCATCAAGGGCCGCGCGAAACGCTTCGCCAAGATCGCGGGCGAGATGGTTTCTCTGACCGCTGTCGAGCAGATCTGCGGGGATTTGTGGCCGGAGCACCCGCCCGCCGTGGTCGCTGTGCCAGATGCGCGCAAGGGCGAGCGGCTGATCATGATCACGACCCGGTCAGGCGCGACGCGCGCAGAGGTTCAGGCCTGGATGAAGGGGCAAGGCGCGGCGGAATTGATGTTCCCGTCAGAACTCATCATGGTCGAAGCCCTGCCGCTTCTGGGGTCCGGCAAGACCGATTATGTCGAACTCGACCGCCTCGTGCGCAGCAAGCTCGGCCTTGTGACGGTGGCTTGAGGTGGCCCACGCTCCGCAGCCCGCAAGAACCCGCAATGGCGTCAGCACGCGCGCCAGCATCGAAAAGCAAGCGTTACGGCTCTTTGCGCAAAAAGGCGTCGAAGGGACCACGATCCGCGATCTGGCGCTTGCTGTTGGCGTGGCGGACGCAGCGCTCTATCGCTATTTCACCTCGAAAGAGGAGATTGCGGCGGAACTCTTTGCGACGCATTACGGCGCCCTGGCGCGCAGCATCGAGGCGATCAATGCGCGCGGCCTGCCTTTCGCGGCCACCGTCGCTGCGCTCGTCGACCTGCTCTGCGGCCTGTTCGACGATGCGCCGGACGTGTTCACGTTCATCCTTCTCAACCAGCACGCCCACCTTCGCTTTGTGCGCGATGACGCCAATGCGATGGAGCCCCTGCGAGAGATCATGCGCCAAGCCCATGCTGCCGGCGCCATCGACATCGAGAACAACGATCTGGCCGCCGCCATGGCGCTTGGCGCCGTGCTGCAACCCTGCGTCTTCAAACTCTATGGACGCCTGCCCGGCTCCATGCGCGAGCGGGCGCGCGACTTGACCGACGCGGCTCTGCGCGTGCTGCAAATCACATCCCCGAGGGCGTGAGCGAATCATCAGCGCCCGCCCCTTGGCGCGGACCGCTCAAAGCGTCATAACCTCCCCCTATCAAGGAGAGCCTGCCCATGCGCACCGACACTGCACAGCCCGTCCGCCTGAGCGACTATCGCGCGCCCGACTACCTGATCGACGCCGTCGATCTCGATATCAGGCTGCATCTGAGCGCGACCCATGTGCGGGCGCGGCTCTCCATTCGCCCCAACCCGCAGGGACGCTCTGGCGCGCCGCTTGTGCTCGATGGCGACGGCCTCAACGCGACCACCGTGCTTCTGGATGGCGGTGCGCTGGACCTTGGCGCGATTTCCATCGGGTCGGACCGGCTCACCCTGACGGAACCGCCGCGCACGGCTTTCGAACTGACCATCGACACGATCGTCGACCCTTCCGCCAATACCCAGTTGATGGGCCTATATCGCTCGGGCTCCGCCTATTGCACCCAATGCGAGGCAGAGGGATTTCGCCGCATCACCTATTTTCTCGACCGGCCGGACGTGCTGAGCACCTACACCACGCGCATCGAAGCTGAAAAGGCGGAAGCCCCGGTGCTGCTGGGAAATGGCAACCAGGTGGAGAGCGGCGACCTCCCCGGCTCGACCCGCCACTACGCGATATGGCATGATCCCCATCCCAAGCCCTGCTATCTCTTCGCGCTGGTCGGCGGCGACCTCGGCGCCATCCACGACACATTCACCACCGCCTCGGGCCGCGAGGTGAAGCTCGGCATTTATGTGGAGCACGGGAAGGAAGCGCGCGCGGCCTATGCGATGGATGCGCTGAAACGCTCCATGCGCTGGGACGAACAGGCCTTCGGGCGCGAATATGATCTCGACATCTTCAACATCGTCGCCGTGTCGGACTTCAACATGGGCGCCATGGAGAACAAGGGGCTGAATGTCTTCAACGACAAATATGTGCTCGCCCTGCCGGAAACAGCGACAGACCTCGACTACGCCCATATCGAAGGCGTGATCGCCCATGAATATTTCCACAACTGGACCGGCAACCGCATCACCTGCCGCGACTGGTTCCAGCTCTGCCTGAAGGAAGGCCTCACCGTTTTCCGCGATCAGGAGTTTTCGTCCGATCAACGCTCGCGCCCGGTCAAGCGCATCGCCGACATCCGCACCCTGCGCGCAGCGCAATTCCCCGAGGATTCCGGCCCGCTGGCCCATAATGTGCGCCCGGAGACCTATCTCGAAATCAACAATTTCTACACGCCCACCATTTACGAGAAGGGCGCCGAAGTCATCCGCATGCTGAAAGCCCTCATCGGCGCCGACGCTTTCCGCAAAGGCATGGATCTCTATTTCGAGCGCTGCGACGGCATGGCGGCGACGGTGGAGGATTTCATCGCCTGTTTCGCTGAAAGCTCGGGCCGTGACCTCGGCCATTTCATGCGCTGGTACTCCCAGGCAGGCACGCCGACCCTCACCGTGACCAGCGCCTTTGACGCAAGCGCGCGCACCTTCACCCTGACCCTGACGCAAGCCACGGCCCCGACGCCCGGACAACCTGACAAACAACCGCTCGTGATACCCGTGGCGCTGGGCCTGGTTGGCGCAAGCGGCGACCTGCCCCTGATCGCCAGCGCGCCGCACGAAGACGGCGGCGCCAGCGCAGCCGAATGCGCCAGCGGCGTTTTCGAACTCGACAAGGCCTCGCGCCGCATCGTGTTCCACAATGTGGCCGAGCGTCCTGCGCCTTCCGTGCTGCGCGGATTCTCGGCGCCCGTGAAGCTCGAACTCGACACAAGCGCCCAGGATCTGCTGACATTGGCCGCGCGCGACAGCGACCTGTTCAACCGCTGGCAGGCGATACAGACCTCGGCGACGCGCCTGCTGACGCAATCCGTCGCGGCCATCCGCAGCGGCGGCGTTCCTGCGACGGACACACGTTTCGCGGACGCGCTGGGAAGCGTTCTTGACGCATTCGCCGACGACCCCGCCTTCACTGCGCAGGCGATCAGTCTGCCGACCGAGGCCGACATGGCCCGCGAGATTGGCGCAGACGTGGATCCCGACGCCATTCATCTGGCCCGCCGCGAGCTGCGCCGCAGCCTTGGCGCGCTGCTTCAAGGACGTCTCATGAGGGTCTATGAAGCGCTCTCGAGGGATGCGCCCTATTCGCCGGACGCACGCAGCGCTGGCGCAAGAGCGCTCCGCAACGCGGCCCTCGACCTCATCGCCGCTGGAGATGCACGCACAGGCGCTGAGATCGCCATGCGCCAATTCGAATCTGCCCACAACATGACGGACCAGTTCGGCGCGCTGGCGGTGCTTTCGGTCATCCCGGGCGATCAGCGCGAGCAGGCGCTCGACGCATTCTACCGCACCCATGCAGCCGATCATCTGGTGGTGGACAAATGGTTCGCCCTGCAAGGGCTGATCCCGGAAGCTTCGACCCTGAAGCGCGTGCGCGCACTGATGCAGCACCACGCCTTCACCTATGCGAATCCGAACCGGCTGCGCTCGCTCATCGGCAGCTTCGCCGCCAACCTGACCCAGTTCCATGCCGCTGACGGACGCGGCTACGATCTGATCGCTTCGGTGGTGCTGGAGATGGATGGCCGCAATCCGCAGGTGGCCGCGCGCCTGCTCGGCGCCTTCAGAACCTGGCGCTCCATGGAAGCGGCCCGACAGCACCATGCGCAAGCGGCGCTGAACCGGGTGGCAAGCGAAAAAGCCCTGTCCGCCGATGTGCGCGACATCGTGGACCGCTCGCTGGCATGACGAATGTCATGCAGATCCAGGCTACGGACTCCTTTTGTTCGTGGCCTGGAGCACACGCGCGCCAGTAAAAAAACTAAAATTACGCAACGTATCATTAACCTCTGGACAAAGATCGCCGCACGGATTCAACTGAGACTGATTCGGGGGCTGATGCGGCACATTTTCCCTCGGGTTGATCGAAGTTTCGAGGGGGCCACATGGCGCGTGCGAACGCAGCCAGCGCATCCGTGCGAGCGGAAGCGTTGCGACAACTTGCACGAATATTGAGCGTAGCGATAACCGCGCAAAAGCCCCGCCTCAGCGGTTGGGGCCGCAGCGCGATTCCAATCGCCGTCGCTCTGTTTCTGCTGATGGTGCTGCTCACTGCGGCGCTGCAAACCATTGAGGCGCGCGACATGGCGATCAACGCCGCGCGCGGCGAACTCGACCTCATCGCAAGCGCCGTAGCGGCCGAAATCGACGCCGCCCATTCTACCACATTCGATGCCGCAGCGCTGGAGAGCGCCCTGCCCGAGCGCTTGCTGCGCAATGAGCGCTATATTCTTGTGAGCGACAGCGATGGCCAGATCATCGCGACCTTGCCAGGCGCGCATGACGCCAAGGGCGTCCTCGCCAACCAGTTGGGCGCCGGGCAGGCGCTCATCACCTTTGCCGAAAAGGCGGGCGTGCTCCCCATCGTTCTGGAGAGCGGCGACGAGGCTCTGGCGACGGTCCGCAATCTTGCCCGATCCCGGGGCCAGATCGCCGTCGTCCACCCCATTCATGGCGTCCTGACCGATTGGCGCGCCACAGTGCTGCGCGCAAACATATTGCTCGCCATCACGGCTGCGGTTCTCGCGCTGGGAGCAGCTGCCTTTGCGAGACAATCTGGCGCGACGCGCAAATCGCAAACCGCCTTCGAGGCCCTGCGCGAGCGAGTGGATAAAGCCCTCAGCAGGGGCCGTTGCGGTTTGTGGGACTGGGATCTTTCGCGGGGGCGCATCTATTGGTCAGCCTCCATGTATGAACTGCTGGGGCTGACGCCCAGCCGGGCTTACCTGTCCTGTGGCGACGTCAACAAGCTCCTGCATCCCGAAGACGGCGACCTGCCAAGCATCGCGCAGGCTCTGGCCGCTTCAGGCGCGACCAGCCTCGACCACACCTTCAGACTTCGCAACGGAGCAGGCGACTGGGTGTGGATGCGCGTGCGCGCGGAAATCACGAATGATGCAGCCAACGACACAGCGCATCTCGTCGGCATCGCAATGGACATCACCGACCAGCATGCCCTCGCGGAACGCTCCGCCACCGCCGACATGCGCCTGCGCGACGCCATCGAGACCGTATCGGAAGCTTTCGTGCTGTGGGATGCGCACAATCATCTGGTGATGTGCAACTCCAAATTTCAGCATCTGCATAATCTACCCACCGACGCCATCACGCCGGGCCTCCCCTATCATGAAGTCATGTCCATGGGCACGCCGCTGCTGGTGCGCGCCCAGGTGCCTTTGGGTGACCGCCCGCAAGCCGGCGCCCGCACCTATGAAGCGCGGCTGGCGGACGGACGCTGGCTGCAAATCAATGAACGCCGCACCAAGGACGGCGGCTATGTGTCTGTCGGCACCGACATCACCACCCTCAAACGCCACGAAGAGCAGTTGCTGGAATCCGAACGCAGGCTGATGGCGACTGTCGCCGACCTGCGCCGCTCCCGCCAGACCCTCGAAGTGCAGGCCGGTCAGCTGGCTGATCTGGCAGAACGCTATCTTGAACAAAAGGCCGAGGCGGAAAGCGCAAACCGTGCAAAATCGGAATTCCTCGCCAATATGAGCCATGAATTGCGCACCCCGCTCAACGCCATCATCGGCTTCTCCGAAATGATGGAGCACGAAACCTTCGGCGCGCTGGGCAATGAACGCTATGTCGATTATTGCAGCCATATCCGCAAGAGCGGCGAAGGCCTGCTCGCGGTGATTTCCGATGTGCTGGACATGTCGCGCATCGAAGCCGGACGGCTGCGCCTGGAGCGCGAGAGCCTGGAAATCGACGAGGTCATCACGGGTTGCGTCGCCGAACTGCGCAGCGCCGCAGAGACCAAGGGAGTCATTCTCTCCACCAGCGACCTTGGCAAGCAGGCGATCAGCGGCGACAGGCAGCAGTTGCAAAAGGTGCTCAACAGCCTCCTGCGCAATGCGTTGAAATTCACGCCGGAAGGCGGTGTCGTGAATGTGCGCACCCGTGTGCTGGGCGACAGCGTGAAGATATATGTGGAGGATACGGGCGCGGGCATTCCCCCCGAAGCCCTCGCCCGCGTTGGACGCCCCTTCGAGCAACTCGATACGCCCCTTGAAGATGGCATGCGCGGCTCGGGGCTGGGGCTGGCCATCGCGCGTTCGCTGGTCGAACTGCATGGCGGCGCGCTGCGCATCCGCAGCGTCGTTGGCGCGGGCACCAGCGTACGCGTGCAACTGCCGATCAAGGCGCCCATGATGGCCATAATCTATCCAGACGAAATGGACCACCGCGCCGCCTGAGGTCCCTCAATCCATATATTTGCGGAACAAGGCCCGGACGGCCTTGCGCGTCTCCACAAGCTGGCGATCAAGCCGGGGAAAATCGGGACAATCAGCGACTGCTGCGATGCGCCGCAAGACGCCCTTCGCCGCCTTCGCCGGATCAAAGGCGCCTTCGGTGGTCAGACGCATCATCTGCGCCACGGCCGAATAAAGACGGTGGGCCTGCGCAAGACGGTCCGCATCGCCAACCGCGATCAGACCAAGCCCCCCAGCATTGAGGATGATCTGCACTGGCCCCACCGCAAGAATTTCTGGCGTCGCGTGGGCGTGACGAAGCGCAAGATATTGCGCGATGAATTCAATGTCGATGACGCCGCCAGAAGCCAGCTTCAAATCCCATGGGTCCGCCTCGCCCTTCTCCTTTGCAATCAGCGCGCGCATCTCGCGCACGGCCTTTTGCAACGCGCCGGCGTCACATTTGTGTCGCAGCACGGCGGTGATCGCGCCCTCCACTTCGCCGCCAAGCGCCAGGTCACCCGCGACCACGCGCGCCCGGGTCAAGGTCATATGCTCCCAGGTCTCCGCATCCTGCCGTTGATAGGCGATGAAGCTGCGTAGCTGCGTCGCCACCGGCCCCTGTCCGCCCGATGGGCGCAAGCGCATATCCACATCATACAAACGCCCCCGTCGAGTCGCCACCGTCAGCGACGACACAAGACGCTGCGTCAGCCGCGTGTAATATTGGATCGCATGAAGCCGCCGCGCGCCGTCGGACTCAGGCCTCGCCTCATCAAAATCATAGAGCAGCACGAGGTCCAGATCCGAAGACGCCGTCATCTCGCGCGAGCCAAGTTTGCCCATGGCGAGCACGATGCAGCGCCCGCCCGCCACATGCCCATATTCGCTGGCGAAAACGCCCTCCACATGGGAGAGGCAGGCGCGCAGGATGGCGCCCGCCAGCGCGGCATAGGCGCGCCCCGCGTCCAGCGGATCAAGAAGACTGGAAAGGGTGCGCACGCCAATGAGGAACATCTCCTCCTGCGCCAGATCGCGCATGGCGTCGAGAAAGTCCTCCGTACTGCGCGCGTTTTTCAACAAGGCGCTCACGCGGCTGTCATAGGCGGTCTCATCGGCGGGCGCCTGCAAAAGGGCAGGATCTATGGCCGCATCCAGCACATGGGGACGCATGGCGACGACGCGCGCCAGCCGTGGCGCGCCGCCCAGAATATCGCCGAAGAGATCGCGCACGCTGGCGTTGGCGCGCAGGATCGAAAACAGTTCCACGGCGGCGGGCATGCGCATCAGCGCCGCGTCAAATGCGTCAAGCGCCGCATCGGCGTCGCCGCTGCCGGAAAAGCTATCGAGCAGCGCCGGAAC
>Ga0209829_10001641_pt1 | contig 17876 bp, 15 predicted proteins | sample C_140205_EF_Meta_FD_187311 | JGI IMG/M metagenome (GOLD analysis project Ga0209829, IMG submission 187311) | Freshwater microbial communities from Lake Croche, Canada to study carbon cycling - C_140205_EF_MetaG (SPAdes) (version 2) | ecosystem: Environmental > Aquatic > Freshwater > Lake...
AATTTAGCTGCTTCATAAGGTTAGCAGTTTTAGCTGTTTGCCGAACTTAATAAACAAGTAGCCATGGCTACTAAACCTTCTTCTCTTCCGGTGAAGCCCATGGTTTCGGTAGTAGTTGCTTTAATGGAAATATCTTTATTGCCAATATGTAAAATGCCAGCGATACATTCTTGCATGGCGATTACATAAGGTTTAATTTTTGGGGATTCTAAACATAAAGTTGCATCTATGTTAACGATTTGATATCCTTGTGCCGTAATTAAATCGTAGGTTTTTTGTAGTAAAATTTTACTGTCAATATTTTTATAAGCCGCATCGGTGTCGGGAAAGTGGGTGCCAATATCTCCTAAACTTAAGGCACCTAATAATGCATCGCAAATAGCATGCAATAATACATCTGCATCACTGTGTCCTAAAGCACCTTTGGTGTGTGGAATTTTAATGCCACCAATCCATAAGTCACGGCCAATCACTAACTGATGAAAATCGATGCCGGAGCCTATGCGTAATTTCATGCTCCTTATTTTTTAAATAATTTATTCCACCAATGCTGTTTTTCTTCTGAAGCGCCGGGGGTATCCATACCAAATGCAGAAACTGCACATCTAAATCCAATAGTGCTGGATGATTTATCTTGATCTAAAAATCTTCTGGTGCCTGGATTTAACCAATATGGACGGTCTTTCCAACTACCACCTTTGTATACTCTAGATTTATTAGATATTAAAGTATTAGAATTGGTTTCATAATTAGAAGTGTTCGCGTCATCGCCATCTAAGGTATTGTTTCCTCTATATGGATTAAAATCATCCATATCAATTGTGTTCATGGGGCGATAAATATCGGCCACCCACTCATTCACATTCCCACTAATATTATAAAGCCCAACTTGATTTTGTAAAAAACTATTTACTTTCGAAGGAAAGCCAGCACCGTCATTGGAATAACCTACCATACCCATATAATCACCACTTCCGTTTTTGAAATTGGCTAAAAACATTCCTTTACTCCCTTTCTTTTTGCCCGGAGTGGTATTTCTTAAACCGTCATTACCATTGGAGCTCCAAGGATAAGGACTGTCAGAACTTACTACATTGGCATTAGGATGAGGTGCGTTAGAACCTGATTTTGGAAGATTAAAACCGGAAATATAATTTTTACCACTAGATACTTTTGCTGCATATTCCCACTCTGCTTCGGTAGGTAATCGGTAGTCAGGGATCATCACATAGTCATCCACATTTTTAGATCTGTTAAATCCAGTGGAAGAAGATGCATTGGAAACCCCTTTATTACTGGAAGAATCTGAAATAGAATTAACGAGACCCATTTTACCAACGTATGGTTTTTTGGGATCTATCAATTTGTATTTTAATAAGGTTTGCTCATTGGACCTGTCGGTTTTCCATCTGCAATAATCATTGGCTTGCTCCCAACTTACACCTACCACAGGATAATCATTAAATACAGAAGATCTAAAATAACCTTCTACCATGGGGTCGTTATAAGATAATTCGGTTTTCCATACCGTGGTATCTGGCAATGCCGCTCTAACAATGGAATCTCTTCCAATTGGAATAAATATTTTCTCTAACCAATGTATATAAGTACGGTATTTTTTATTGCTTACTTCGTATTGGTCTATTCTAAATGAACTTACGGTAACTCTTCTTAAACTATTGTTCCAGTCGCCCATAATGTTTTCTTGGTTCATGCCCATGGCAAAAGTACCTCCACGAATAAGCACGGTTTCGGCGTAAGGGTCGTCTGATTTTGCCTCTATCCTGATGAAATTATTTTCTTTGCTATTGGAGGAGGATAATAAACTAGGTCCTAGTAATAACAGAGCGAAAAACAGTAAAATACTATTAATAAAATGCATAGTAATTATTTATACAAAAATGGGGTTAAGTGATAGTGCGAATATAGCTTGTTTTTTAATCATTTATTCACTTGTAAGTATATTCTTGTGTTAGTAAAACCCTAATTTTAAGGTATGATAAGGGCTGCCCTAGTATATTTTTTATGTATTGTAATTTTTCCTTCTATTTCAAGTGGGCAAAGCTCGCCCTTTTTGAATGGAAAATGGGCAAAAATTGCTGCTACCAAACAGGGAATTTATCAAATTACAGGCACCCAAATTAAGGCCATGGGTTTTCCAGTTCCTTTTAACTCGAGTCAAGTGCAATTGTACAATTATAATTTAGCCAATTTAAACGACAAGGTAGTGGCCAGTCCAATGGTGGGTATTTTTGAAAATGCAGTTATGGTTAATGATGGCGGCGACAATGTATTTGATGAAAAAGATTATTTATTATTTTATAGCGAAGGCGCTATTCAATGGAAATATGATGAAATAAAAGGCTTCCCCACGCATTTTAAAAATGCATCTAGCGATTCTGTTTTTTATTTTATCACCATGGGTACTAATGGAAAAAGAATTACTACTCCAATAAAAATAAATACGGCAGAGCAAACCCTTGATAATTATGATGAAAGATGGTTAATTGAAAAAGACAGCGTCTCCCTTTTAAATAGCGGTAAGTTATTACTCGGCACTCCTATGGGTCAAGGCAATGGAAAACAAACGCAATTGAATTACACTTTTACTATGGAGGGCTTGCTGGTTAATAATCCATTAAAAATAGTGAGTAGGTATGCGGCTACCACCTATGACAGCAAAGCCAATTTTAATGTATTAGTTAATGCCAATGCAGCAAGAACCAGTGCTGTAGATCCGGTGTCGGGGTATTTGTACGACGAATCGGCCAATATTGTTACAGATAGTTATAGTTATTTACTAAATGCGAATACCGATTTAACCAAACCCATCAACCTTGCTATTGCATTTTCAAGCGACAATACAAACGCTACAGGTTGGATTGATTTTGTTGAAATAAATGCAAAAAGGAAAATAGGTTTTTGGGGAAACAATTCTTTTGGCTTCAGAAATTATTTAAACACCAATACTGCTACTCAGTATCAATTGCAAAATATCGATACCACCACTCAGGTCTGGGATGTGACGCATCCAGAAGGGCCGGTAGCATTAGCAATTAATTTTCAAACGCCTACTACTGGAAATTTTATTCAAGTAGCAGATACCCTTCGTGAATTTTTTGCAGTCAAACAACATACTTATGAAACCCCCACTTTTATTGCAGGGGTAGATAAGCAAAATTTGCTAGGAACGGAAGTGCCGGATTATATTATAGTGAGTGCTGGTAATTATTTAAAAGCAGCAAAAAAATTGCGCGATTTTCATGAATCTGCGCATGGCTTAAAAGGCCTGGTGTTTAATGTCAATGAAATTTTTAATGAATTTTCGGGAGGTCAACCTAGTCCTACCGGTATTAGAAATTTTATTCAATATTTATTTAATCAAGCAACCGAAAAGCATCAAGCGGCACCTCAATATTTATTATTAATGGGCATGGCTAATTTTAGTAATAAAAATTACAATAGTGCTTATCAAGTTCCAGTATTTGAAAGTGAAGCATCCGCTGGTGTTTTAACCAGTTATTATTCTGATGATTATTATAGTATTCTGAGTATTAATGATGACATCAATGCATCCAACAATATAAAAAATCTTTCATTGGCTATTGGAAGATTGCCCATTCGATCAATGGCAGAAGCGGATACCGTGGTGGATAAAATTATTAATTATCAAAAAAATACGAATGGAGGGGCTTGGCAAAATCAAGTGACCTGGGTGGCCGATGATGGCGATTACAATTTACATTTGGAGGATGCCGAAGACATCTCCAAAAACTTACAAAAAAAAGCACCCAACTGGAATCAGAAAAAAATATATTTAGATTTATATCCGGCCACTAAAAATATAGCAGGTAATACTTATCCTTTAGTGAATGCGGCAATCAATCAAGCCGTTAATAATGGAACTTTAATTTTAAATTATACGGGTCATGGAAATTATTCAAGACTTTCAGAAGAAGCGGTTATTGCGCAGCCAGATGTGCAACAATGGAATAACGCTACCAAGCTTCCATTAATGATTACCGCCTCTTGTGATTTCGCACCTTATGACCAACCCCAATTAAGTCCATTTGGTTTTGATGCGCTTTTAAAAAATTCAAAAGGAGTTGTGGCCTTGGTGGCGGCAAGTAGGCTGGTGTATGCTTATAGCAATAAACAAATCAATGATCAATTTATTCAAAAATTATTGGTGCCGGATAGTGCAGGACATTTTTTGACCATCGGCGCTGCTTTGCAAAAATCCAAAATGGCCGCTTGGGCGCAGGGCGAGGATCATATCAACACTTTTAAATTTACTTTATTGGGAGATCCGGCTATGCATTTATCTAAAGCAAGCGATCAGGTTGTTTTAAAAACAATTAACGGAAAAACTTTTAATGGTGTTGATACTTTACAAGCAGGTAATAAATATTCAATAAGCGGACTGCTGCAATCGAAAGGACAAACAAAAAATAATTTTAAAGGAACGCTCGAAATGATACTTTATGATGCGACCAATTCAAAAAAGACCTTGGGGAATGATATCAAAAGTGTTCCTGTTAATGTAAGCGTTCAAGAAAATATTTTATTTAAAGGAAAGGCGAGTGTCACGGATGGAAGTTTTGTAATTGATTTTATGTTGCCTAAAGAAGTAAATGTAAATGAAGGTGCATTAAAACTGCAATTAAATGCGTTTAATGATAGTATAGATGCTGTTGGTATTTACAATCAAATTTATGCGAAGCCAGTACTGTCTGAAAACTTTACAGATACCCTTGGTCCTGCAATGCAAGTATTTTTGAATGATAGCAATTTTATCAACGGAGGTTGGGCGGCTGCTCATTCCACACTTCTAATTAATTTAAAAGATGAAGCGGGTATTCAAACCTCGGGCAATTCATTGGGACATGATATTACTTTATTAATAGATGGAGATACCAAAAATGAGTTGGTATTGAATAATTTTTATACGGCCGCCATCAATACTTATCAAAAAGGAAGCATACAATATACATTGCCTAGTTTTTCTACTGGCCCGCATGAATTAGTAATTAAGGCCTGGGACCTATTAGGTAATTCGAGCAAGGACACCATTCATTTTATTGTACCAGATACAACAACAATGCTTCTAAATAAAGTGAGCAATTTCCCAAATCCTTTTAGCAGTTCCACTACTTTTAGTTTCGAACACAATCAATTAGATAATACACTAAACATAAGCTTAAGCCTTTATGATAACAATGGACTGCTTTTATTTACCAGACCATTAACTGCGCAGTACAATGCCAATAGAGTTGTCTCTTATTGGGATGGAACTGGTTCTAAAGGAGGCTCTTTAAATCCAGGCGTATACTATTATAAAATAACCCTCTCCAATGGCAAGGAAACAAAACTGTTGTCTAATAAATTAGTCAAATTTTAACGACTACTCTAAATGAATTTAGTACCTTTAAATTTCTTAAGTCGAAAATATAATTATGACCAAGCGTAAGCTCAAAATATTAGTTTTTTTATTGCCAGCATTTTTTTTAACACAAAATGTTTGGGCGCAAACCAAAATTAATATTCAAAGTACGGCCGTTCCTTTTATGTTGATATCTCCTGATGCACGTTCTGGGGGTATGGGTAATTTGTCATTGGCTATGTCGCCAGATGCCAATGATCTTTTTGGGAACACAGCCAAGCTTCCTTACATGGAGGAAAAGCAAGGCTTCCTGATTAACTATACACCTTGGTTAAAAGATTTAGGTTTGACAGATGTGTATTTAGCGAGTGCAGGGTATTATAAAAAGTTAAATAATATAAGCGCATTAAATAGTTCCTTGCGCTTTTTTAGTTTGGGTAATATTGATTTTACAGATGAGTCTGGTAATATTTCAAATCCATCGCAACGTCCTTCTGAGTTTAGTTATGATTTTGGCTATAGCGTTTTATTGACCGATCAATTAAGCCTGGGGGTTACTTTAAGGTACATCCATTCGAAATTGGTTACGGGAACATTTGTTAATAATCCAGTTATTTATAGAGCAGGCAATACTTTGTCGGGAGACATTAGTTTGTTTTACAAACAAAATGAAGATTTACAAGGTATTCATGCAGGCTTATTGCTTTCTAATTTAGGTGGAAAAATAAGTTATACCGATAATGCGCATAAATATTTTATACCCGCTAATATGGGATTAGGTATTGGATATTTAAATAAGTTAGACGCCGAAAATTCATTGGAATTTGGGGTAGATGTGAATCGATTGTTGGTGCCAGTTAGCCCAGGTGCAGGCAGCGTTCAAGCCGATATAGATCATTATTATTCTCAATCAGTGGTTTCTAGTTGGTTTAATTCCTTTACTGCCAAAGAGGGAATGCCTATAGGGGAATCTATCAAAGCTTCTACAGGGTTAGAATACAATTACATCAATCGTTTTTATTTGAGAGCAGGCTATTACTTAGACAATAATAAAAACCTAGGTAATATGCAATATTTCACTATTGGTACAAGCTTTCAATACCAGCAGTCTAAGTTTAATATTTCCTATTTAGTTCCATCTGGCGGGGGTATCACAAAAAATCCACTTTCCAATACCATTCGTTTTGGTAGTATTTTTTACTTCTAGTTCTATTTTACCTATTTTTGTTGACCATGTCAATTGCTATTAAAATTGTAAATAAGAGTCATCATTCATTACCTGACTATGCAACTTCCGGATCTTCAGGCATGGACCTTAGAGCCAATTTGGAGGCACCTTTACAATTACAACCCATGGAACGTACTTTAATTCCGACAGGTTTATTTTTAGCCATTCCCGAAAATTATGAAGCGCAAATAAGACCCCGAAGTGGATTGGCCATCAAACAAGGACTTACTTGTTTAAATACCCCAGGCACTATTGATGCCGATTATAGAGGCGAAATAAAAGTGATCTTAATTAATTTATCTACAGAGGTACAAGCCATTCAGGACGGAGATCGTATTGCACAAATGGTTTTTTGTGCGGTAGAAAAAGCAATCTTAGAATTGGTGGTTGAATTAGAAATTACGCAAAGAGGTGCCGGAGGTTTTGGGCACACGGGAAAACAATAAAGCTACCATGAAAAAAATTATATTCTTTTTTGGAGCAGTTGTTTTAATAGCCTCTTGTTCTACTTTTAGAAAAGTACAGGTACTTAAAGAAGCGCTTTCTAAAAAAGATTCCGCTCAAGTTCAATTGCTTTCTAATGTATCCAAAGTAGACTCTTCGGCAATTGTTAAAAATATTATTGAAAAAATAGCGCAAACAAAAATTGATTTCAAAACCATGAATGCGCGTTTTAAAGTGGATTACGAATCGGCAACCAGTGCCGATAATTATATCGTTAATGTTAGTTTAATAAAGGATTCTGCTATTTATATTACCATTAGAGGGGCGATGGGGGTGATTGGCCTAAAGGCGCTGATCAATAAGGATAGTGTGGTTTTAATTTATCCATTGAAAAAAAATAAAAACATCGAACATAAGTCCTTGAGTTATTTACAAGAGGTATTAAAAATTCCATTTAAATTTAATACCCTACAGGACTTAGTGGTGGGCAACCCAATTTTTATGGACAATTCAAAAGTGGTTTCCTATAAGGTGAATAATAGTAAACTAGAAGTGGGTATGCTGGGTAGTTTATTTAAAAATTTAATAGTTTTAAACGAGGACAATTCTAGAATTCTTCAGCTTAAGTTAGATGATATTGATATTACCCAACACCGCACCTGTGCGATTGCTTATAGTAACCATGTGCCTGTAAATCAATACCAGTTTCCAATGAATAGAGAATTGATTATTTCGGCACAATCTCGTTTAGAAGTGCGCATGGAAGTGAAGGAATTTAGTTTTAATGAGCCTTTAAAATATACCTTTGGCCTACCTAAACCTGGGAAAAGAAAATAAGTAATCAATGTTTATGATAAAAAGGGCTATACTGTTTATTGTTTTTTTAGGAACTATGTGCATGCCTGCTTTAGCTCAAGATAATTTGTCAAGAGATGATTTGCAAAAAGAAACGCAAGCCATTAGAAAAGAAATTGACGAATTAAATTTATTGTTGGAACAAACCAAGAAGAATAAAAAAAATTCATTAGGTCAATTGGCGGTTATTCATAGTAAAATTGCCAAAAGAGAAGCTTTAATTAAAGGAATTGCCAAGCAAGTTAAAATCTTGGACGATGCCATTTATACGAATCAATTGGACGTTCAAAAATTAAATAAAGACTTAGATACCTTAAAGTCCAAATACCAAAAGAGTATCATTTTTGCTTATAAGAGCCGAAGTGGTTATGAATACCTCAATTTTTTATTTTCTGCCAATAGTTTTAATGACGCAGTAAAAAGAATCACCTATTTAAAAAGTTATCGACAAAATAGAGAAGCGCAGGCACATACCATTGATTTATCGCAACAAGATTTGAATGTTAAAATTACGCAACTAGGCTCCAATAAAAAGGATCGACTAAAAACATTAACGGTTCAAAGTGAACAATTAAAAGTATTGGTAGACGATCGCAAAGAACAAGATAAAATTGTCAATCAATTAAAAAATAAAGAGCAAGAAATAAGTGCACAGGTTCGACAAAAAGAAGCACAAAGAAGAAAGATGCAATCTGCATTATTGACCATCATTCGACGTGAAACATTAGAAGCAGAAAGAAAAGAAAAAGAAAGAATTGCCAAAGCAAAAGCAGCCAATGAAGCAGCTGCTAAAGCCAATGCCAAAGCCAATGTGGAAGCACCTGCCACTGCAAAAACAAGCCCTAAAAATACCAAAGTGATTAATGCAGAAGGCGGGTTAACCAGTACCACCGATAATCGTCCTTATTCTGCATTGGAAACCACCGAAGAAGGCAGAGAAGCTTCTATTTCATTTGAAAACAACAAAGGAAATTTACCTTGGCCAGTAGATAAAGGAAATGTATACATTCATTTTGGTGTCGAAAATATTCCGGGTACTAAATTAAATAGAAAAAGCGATGGCATCGAATTGGCTTTGCCTAAAGGAACTTCAGTAAAAAGCTTGGCCAACGGAATTGTAAAATATACAGGAGACATTAATGGCGACCTCACCGTTTTTGTTCAACATGGTAAATACTTTTCTACCTATACGCATTTAAGTAGTATTAATGTGACTGTGGGGCAGGAAGTTCGGGCAGGTACTTTACTAGGAAAGTCGGGCATTAATTTAGACGGAGAAGGCGCTTTATTGTTAATGATTAACAATGAAAAAGGGGTTTTCTTTGATCCAGAAAATTGGTTAAAAAATAGAAGATAATTTTTGAGATTATTTTTTTATATTACAATCAAATAATTGCTTGTAATGTCAAAATACATCTTATCCTTTGATCAAGGTACGACCAGTAGTCGTGCTATGTTATTTGATCACCAGGGGCAAATTCACGCCACTGCACAAAAAGAGTTCAAACAAATTTTTCCTAAGCCAGGTTGGGTCGAGCATGATCCTTTAGAAATTTGGAGTACGCAAATGGGCGTAGCTACCGAAGCCATCAGCATGAAAGGTTTATCCATGCAAGATATTGCAGCCATTGGCATTACCAATCAAAGAGAAACTACTGTTGTGTGGAATAAAATTACTGGACAACCAGTATACAATGCCATTGTTTGGCAGGACAGGCGTACTTCTGATTTTTGTGATGAATTAAAAAAACAGGGAAAAGCTGCAATGATTCAAGAAAAAACAGGCTTGGTGATTGATGCTTATTTTTCTGGATCAAAAATAAAATGGATTTTAGATAATGTAAAAGGCGCAAGAGATTTAGCCAATAAAGGCGAGCTTTTGTTTGGTACCATAGATTCCTGGTTGGTATGGAAATTAACCAATGGGGCAGTGCATGTAACAGATGTGACCAATGCTTCCCGCACCATGCTATTTAATATTCATACTTTACAATGGGATGCTGAATTATTAAAAATATTAGATGTGCCAGCGAACATGTTGCCACAAGTAAAAAGTAGCAGCGAAGTTTACGGACATACCACACAATTATTTGCACATCATGAAATTCCTATTGCAGGAATTGCTGGGGATCAACAATCTGCTTTATTTGGACAAATGTGTACATCGCCTGGCATGGTTAAAAATACTTATGGTACAGGTTGTTTTATGTTAATGCACACTGGAGAAAAAGCAGTGAGTTCAAAAAATAATTTATTAACGACCATTGCTTTGCAAATGAATGGCCATACCTATTATGCATTAGAAGGTAGTGTTTTTATAGGAGGTGCGGTGGTACAATGGTTAAGAGATGGTTTACATTTAATTAGAAATTCATCGGAAGTAGAAGCTTTAGCCAAAGAAGTAGAAACTACAGATGGCGTTTATTTAGTACCTGCTTTTGCAGGACTGGGAGCGCCTTATTGGAATCAACATGCTCGAGGAACTATTGTGGGAATTACCAGAGGAACTACTTCGGCGCATATTGCACGTGCTGCATTAGAAAGTATTGCTTTTCAAAGTTATGATTTATTAAAAGCGATGGAAGCCGATTCGGGTATTCCCATTGCCGAATTAAGAGTGGATGGTGGTGCTACCCATAATAATTTACTTATGCAGTTTCAATCTGAAATTGTCAATACCAAAGTGGTTCGTCCTACTATGGTCGAAACCACTGCATTAGGAGCAGCTTATTTAGCAGGCTTAGCGGTGGGTTTTTGGAAAGACATAGAAGAGTTAAGATCAAAATGGCAAATAGATCAAATTTTTGAACCCACTGTAAAAGAGGCGCAAAGATCGGAGTGGATTAAAGGTTGGGAAAGAGCCATTAAAGCAACGAATAATTGGTAATTAAAATTTATTTCACTTTTCAGAGATTTAAAATTTTATTGCATAATTTAATTTAATATTTAACATAAATAAAAACACATGACACCATTTGTAGCAGAATTACTAGGAACCGCTTTGGTTGTAACTATTGGAGATGGCGTAGTTGCCAATAATGTATTGCCTAATACTAAAGGAAACAATGGGGGCTTGGTGACCATTGTATTGGGTTGGGTGATTGCAGTTTTTATTGGGGTATATGCTACAGCTAGTATTAGTGGAGCGCATCTAAATCCTGCAGTTACTATTGCTTTGGCAAGTGCTGGAAAATTTAGTTGGGCCTTGGTGCCTTCTTATATATTGGCTCAAATGTTAGGGGCTATGTTGGGGGCTTTCATTGTTTGGATGGTGTATAAAGATCAATTTAACGAGTCCAAAGATCAGGGGTTGCAATTGGCAGTTTTTGCAACTGGGCCTTCTATTCGCAATTTGCCTCAAAATTTTATTGTTGAAACTTTGGCGACGATGGTTTTTTTAATAGGTATCTTTTTTCTTAAACCAGCTGGATCCGATTTAGGCCCATTGTCTGCCTTGCCTGTTGCCTTATTGGTGGGTGGAATTGGCTTTGGATTAGGCGGACCTACCGGTTTTGCCATCAATCCAGCCAGGGATTTGGGTCCTAGAATCATGCACTTTGTCCTGCCAATCAAGGGAAAAGGGAGCAGCGATTGGGGTTATGCGGCAGTACCTGTTTTAGGCCCCATTGTCGGGGGAATTTTAGCTGCTTTTATCTACCTACAATTTTTGCAATAAAGCTACAATGCCTTACCTTTGCAACCGAAATAGAATATTATGGTAACAACAGGTAAAATCAAACAAATTATTGGCGCTGTAGTCGATGTGCAATTCCCTAATCAGAATGCACTTCCTGAAATTTACAATGCCTTATACATCACAAAATCGAATGGTGAAAAACTAATTCTTGAGGTGCAACAGCACTTAGGAGAAGACAGTGTTAGAGCCATTGCGATGGATGGTACAGAAGGATTGGTAAGAGGCATGGTCGTAACCGATACAGGTAAGCCTATCTCTATGCCAATTGGTGATGATATCTACGGTCGTTTATTTAATGTAACAGGTGATGCCATTGACGGTTTACCTCAATTAGATAAATCAAACGGACGTCCTATTCACGCAATCCCTCCTAAGTTCGAAGACTTAAGTACTGCAACAGAAGTGTTGTTTACGGGTATTAAAGTAATTGACTTAATTGAGCCTTATGCAAAGGGTGGTAAAATTGGATTGTTTGGTGGAGCGGGTGTTGGTAAAACAGTATTGATTCAAGAGTTAATTAATAATATCGCAAAAGGACACGGTGGATTATCAGTATTTGCTGGTGTAGGAGAAAGAACACGTGAAGGAAATGATTTATTGCGTGAGATGATTGAAGCAGGCATCATGAAATATGGCGAGGATTTCAAACATAGCATGGAAGCAGGCGGATGGGATTTGAGTAAAGTAAATATGAAAGACTTAAAAGAATCAAAAGCTACTTTCGTATTTGGACAAATGAACGAACCTCCAGGAGCACGTGCGCGTGTGGCTTTGAGTGGTTTAACTATTGCGGAATATTTCCGTGATGGAGACGGTACAGGAAAAGGAAAAGACATTTTATTTTTCGTTGATAATATCTTCCGTTTCACACAAGCAGGTTCTGAGGTATCGGCTTTATTAGGTCGTATGCCATCAGCGGTAGGTTACCAACCTACTTTGGCTACTGAAATGGGATTGATGCAAGAGCGTATTACTTCTACCAAAAATGGTTCAATCACTTCTGTACAAGCGGTGTATGTTCCTGCGGATGATTTAACCGATCCAGCACCAGCTACTACTTTTGCGCACTTAGATGCGACAACAGTATTGTCTCGTAAAATTGCCGATTTAGGTATCTATCCTGCGGTGGATCCATTGGATTCTACATCAAGAATTTTGACACCAGCAATTGTGGGTGAAGCACATTATGACACTGCACAAAAAGTAAAAATGATTTTACAACGTTACAAGGAGTTGCAAGATATCATCGCCATCTTAGGTATGGATGAATTAAGTGACGAAGATAAATTAATTGTATCTCGTGCGCGTCGTGTGCAACGTTTCTTATCACAACCTTTCCATGTGGCAGAACAATTCACCGGATTAAAAGGAGTATTCGTATCTATCGAAGACACCATCCGCGGATTTAATGCAATTATGGATGGAGATGTGGATGCTTATCCAGAAGCAGCGTTTAACTTGGTGGGAACCATAGACGATGCTATTGAGAAAGGAAAGAAAATGATGGCTACAGCCTAATTATAAATTTCGATTACTTAAACAGCTTTCATGTTATTGGAAATATTAACACCAGAAAAAAAACTATTCAGTGGCGATGTGCAAGGCGTTCAGTTGCCAGGCATTGATGGTTTATTTGAAGTATTGGATAAGCACGCTCCCTTGGTGAGTGCTTTAGGGGTGGGTCAGGTAAAAGTGTTAAAAAAAGGAATGGCTTCGGAAATGTATGCCATTCAAGGTGGATTTGTAGAAGTGATCAATAATAAAGCAACGGTATTAGTGGAAGGTGTTTTATAACCAACTAAATCTGTTAAAAAAATAGCTACAATCATAAATAATTGTCCCGGTTGCCATAGGTAGCCGGGATTTTTTTTATATTCACATACCCGAAAAGGGGTAGATGCTTGCGCTATGAAAAAAACATTCCCAATAATATTTACTTTAATAGGCCTGTCTATATTGGGTATTTTATTTATTCAAATTACTTGGTTACAAGGCTTGCTTATTTTATCAAAAAACCAATTGTCCGACAAGTTGAATCAATCGGGTGTAATGGTCTCCAATGAAATAGCAAAAAAAATGAATACGGGCTTGTCTTTTCATTTGCCCAAAAAAGCATTAGGCTTAAACGATGATTATCATTTACACAGTTTTGATGAAAATACTATTGCAGACACTTATAGTAAAGAAGAGGTAAATTTAAAAATTAGAATAGCATTAGGCAAGTATGGATTAGGCGATGTGCAGTTTGAATTTGCGGTGGCGGATAAAAAAGGTAATATAGAATTAAAGAGCAATAAATTTGAAGATGTATTTACGGACGAAGTTAATAGTTTACAAAGCAGGGTTTCGGTAATACCGCAGGATGTAATAGAGCCATCGGGTCCATTTGAGTCTATCATTATCGTCATGCCTAATGTGAGAATGTATTTATTGCATGCATTACAATGGGTGATTGTAGGGGTAGTATTATTTATATTGGTGGTATTAGCTGCATTTTTCATCACCATTAGGTCATTAATGTCTCAAAGGAAGTTGGTAGAAATTAAAAGAGATTTTATCAATAACATGACCCATGAATTAAAAACGCCATTGGCTACTATCTCTTTGGCGGTAGATGCATTAAAAAGTTCAAAAGTAAATACCGATCCAAAATCGATTGAATATTTTATCAATATTATTAAGGAAGAAAATGTGCGTATGAATAAGCATGTAGAAATTATTTTACAAGCTGCACAATTGGATAAAAAGGAAAATGAATTAAATAGGCAACCCACGGATGTGCATGATTTAATTCAGGGGGTTGTTGATAGTTTTAAATTGCAGCTCGAAGGCAAGCCCTCCAATGTGCAAACTATATTAGAAGCCAATCCGGCCCTCATTGAAGTGGACGAGGAACACTTATTACATGTACTATCTAATTTAATTGACAATGCTATTAAGTATGCTAAAGAAACGATCGATATTGTTATTAAAACAAAGTCGGTGAATAATAAAATGCATATTACCATCGAAGACAAAGGCATTGGAATGAATGCGGATGCCATCAAACATATTTTTGAAAAATTTTACAGGGCCCATTCAGGCAATGTGCACGATGTAAAAGGTTATGGCTTGGGAATGAGCTATGTGAAGTGGGTGGTGGATTCGCACAAAGGAAATATTCATGTAAAAAGCGATTTAGGCAAAGGTACTTCTATCGAAGTGGTATTACCCAACAGTTAAGCAATCCAAAATAAGGAACCGTCGCCGTAACTTAAAAAACGGTATTGATGATCGATAGCATGTTGATAGATGCTTTTCCATTGATCTCCCGTAATTGCTGCTATAATAAGCAGTAGGGTCGATTTAGGTTGATGAAAATTAGTGATGAGGCCATTGCACAATTTAAAGGAATAGCCAGGAACAATCATCAGTTGAGTGCTGGTAATTAATTTATTTAAATTTTTTAATTCCATCCAATCTAATAAAGCGGTTAGGGATTCTTTATTGGAAATATTCCATTGATCTAATTCAAAAGCATCCCATTGTAGCAATTTTAAATCGAAGGGAGCTAATTTTTCTAAACTTACTGTTTTTTTTAATTGAATAATTTTAACGCCTAACCAATACAAGGACTCAATAGTCCGCAGCGTAGTAGTACCCACTGAAATAACAGGCGCGGGCTTTTGATTATTTTCATTTTTTTCTTTTTCGTATTCTTTTTGTAAGAAAAATTCAATGATTGGTTTAGGCACTTCAAAAAACTCTGCATGCATGGGATGATCGCTTATATTATCTGTTTTTACGGGCAAAAAAGTACCAGCACCTACATGTAAAGTAAGAAATTGACTAGCTATATTTTTAGCTGCTAATGATTTGAATATATTTTCGTTAAAATGTAAGCCAGCAGTGGGAGCCGCTACGGAGCCTTCTTCCATTGCATAGGTAGTTTGGTAACGGTCTTTGTCTTCCAGGGTGGTAGCTCTTTGTATATAAGGGGGGAGTGGTATATTACCTATCTGTTCAATAATTTCAGAAAAATGAAAATTGCCTTCCCAAGAAAATTCTATCAAAAATTGACCATCAAGTGCTTCTATTTTTTTGGCTTGTACTATTATTTTTTTACCCTGTAACAGAAAACTTTTTTCGAGCAAACCCTCTTTCCATTTTTTAGCACCGCCTACTAAGCAAATCCATTCAACTTTTTGTGTGGCTTGCATGGCCAAGGCCACGGGGCTATAACGAATGCTAGGCTCCAAACAAAAAATTTCAATGACACTATTTTCATTTTTGTTGGCACTATTTAAATTTGATTCTTTTAAATTATTAGTATTGGATAAAACGGTTTCGGATTTATTATTTTTTTCAAATAAAATTCTAGCAGCAATTACTTTGCTGTTGTTAAAAAGCAAGGTCGATTTTTCAGGAATAAAATCTGCAATCTGCGCGTAAGTACTTTCTGCAATAATGTGCTCCTTCCAAACCAATAACTTACTATCTGCTCTATTGTTGGCCGGGGTATAGGCAATACAATGATCTGGCAAATCATAATCAAATGCTTGAATGGGAAGCTTTGGACGTTCAGTCATGCCTCAAAGGTACATATTGCCTTGATTTTCATGCTAATTCACCTGTTTTTCACATAAAAAAGGGGCTTTTCCACAGCAATGCACAGCATAAGCTTGTATAATTTTAATAAAATGAAGGGGATGAGCCTACTACATTGATTTTCAGCTTGGTTTATTACTTGTGGAAAACTACAACCCCTGTTTTAGCCTTTGAAAGTGGGAAATTGTGTTAATTTGTGTGAACAAGTGGTAAAAACCATTCTAATTATTAACAATGACAGGCTTTCACGGAGAATATCAATCAACTATCGACGCAAAAGGGCGCTTTCACTTACCTGGCAGTCTTAAAAAACAGCTAGCGGAAGGAGAGAACCATTTTATTGTGAGTAGGGGGTTTGAAAAGTGTTTGACACTTTATCCATTGAAAAGCTGGCAAAGTATTTTAGACAGGATTAGCCAATTGAATGATTTTGATCCAAAAGTGCGTCAGTTTAGACGACAATTTTTAGGAGGCGCTACCGAAGTGGAATTAGATGGAGCAGGCCGTATTTTATTGCCACCCACTTTAAGAGAGTTTGCTTTACCAGGAAAAGAAATTGTGTTGGCTGCCGCATTGGATCGTTTCGAAATATGGGATGCAAGTAAGTACAAACAGCTCTTTGAGGATTTCTCTGCAGATGAATTTAGCAATTTGGCGCAAGAAGTAATGGCAGGAATTAAAAAACAAGATTAAGTAAAACAGATGCAAAATCAAAACATTGATTCCATCGCATCTAAAGCATTTGCTTCTTCTTATCACACCCCCGTCTTATTTCATGAAACCATGGAGTATTTAAATATCCAACCCAATGGTATTTACGTAGACGCTACATTTGGAGGAGGGGGGCATAGCAAAGGCATCTTAGCTCAACTAGGCCCAGCGGGTCGTTTGATTGCATTTGATCAAGATGCGGATGCGAAAAATAATTTACCCGATGACCCACGTCTTCTTTTTGTACCAGAAAATTTTAAATACCTACAACGCTTTTTACGATTACATCAAATTACACAAGTTGATGGTGTACTAGCCGACTTAGGCGTAAGCAGCCATCAATTTGATGAAGGTACTAGAGGTTTCTCCACTAGATATGATGGTCCTTTTGATATGCGCATGGATCAGCGCTCCAATACCACAGCGGCGCAGGTGGTAGAAAATTATAGCGAAGCCGAATTGCATAAAATGTTTGAACAATATGGCGAAGTGACCAATTCCAAAACTTTAGCCAAACACATTGCTACTCAACGTAAGCATGTAAAGTTAAATACCGTTCAAGATTTTAAAACATTCCTAGCCCCTGTAGTTAAAGGAAATCCCAACAAATATTGGGCACAAGTTTTTCAAGCCATAAGAATAGTCGTGAATGAAGAAATGGAAGTGTTAAAAGAATTTTTAGCGCAGTTGCCATTGGTGGTTAAACCAGGTGGGCGCGCGGTAATCATTACTTTCCATTCTATAGAAGATCGTTTGGTAAAAAACGCTTTTCGTGTGTCCCAAGAGGAAGAGAAAGATGCCCATCCTTTTCTTTCGCCAGAAAGAACAATTTTTTGGAAAATCATTACAAAAAAACCTGTAGTGGCTTCTGAAAAAGAAATGAATCAAAACAATCGAAGCAGGAGTGCAAAATTGCGCGCTGCGGAAAGATTATAAGTTGTATGACCGAACCTATTAACCCTACCACTAAG
>Ga0209829_10001643_pt1 | contig 17863 bp, 16 predicted proteins | sample C_140205_EF_Meta_FD_187311 | JGI IMG/M metagenome (GOLD analysis project Ga0209829, IMG submission 187311) | Freshwater microbial communities from Lake Croche, Canada to study carbon cycling - C_140205_EF_MetaG (SPAdes) (version 2) | ecosystem: Environmental > Aquatic > Freshwater > Lake...
CTGCGCTGGTCAACAACGCCGGCTCTTGGGGCCCGGCCAGCCCCTCACGGATTCTGCAATTTAAAACAGTCAACTCCAACGTGCTCGGGGTAGTAATTGGAATACTACGAGGAGCATCCTAGAGTTGACACTTGCCCCTCACGAGTTGGCCGCGGTTCGGGGCTGACCGGACCCCATCGCCGGACGTTCGCTCCGGCCATCCAGGCCTCCGCTCACTCGATGCTGACTGCGCTCCGGCATCCTGCCTGCGCTGGTCAACAACGCCGGCTCTTGGGGCCCGGCCAGCCCCTCACGGATTCTGCAATTTAAAACAGTCAACTCCAACGTGCTCGGGGTAGTAATTGTGGCAGCAAGTTTTCAACTTGCTGAATCAACAAGATGAAATCTTGTTGCCACAAGAGACACGATGAAATCTTGTCGCCACGAAAAGGGAGAAGTCTAGGCACGAGAAAAACGTGTCGATCGGAAGAGAACGCATTGGGCAGAAAGTCCCTGTTTGACCCAAGGGGGTTCTGCGCACATCAAGTGCCACACGGAGCGGAGTCAGCCGTGCATGCGTGAAGCTGCCCCACCAATTGACTGCCGGGCTGGAGGCCCCGGCGTACGAGACGAACCGGAGGGTTCGCAAGCATGCACGGGCCATGGATGGCCGTGCATGCGTACTTACAGCACGGGGAGCGCCGGCAGCGGGGGCCGCGAGGCATGGGCCGCGGCGAGGTTGCCCGCGAGACGCTCACAGATCGCCTCCAGGTAAGGTCGGCTCTGCGGATCGTCGTAGTTGGCCGCCGTCTTTCCGGCGTCACCATGCTCACGGATCGGAATCTGGAGCGGCACCTCACCCAGAAACGGGATGTCAAGCTCCTGCGCCGTGCGCTGTGCGCCGCCGCTGCCGAAGATGTCGTACCGCTTCTGCGTGTCGGGGCAGATAAAGGAGCTCATGTTCTCCACCATTCCAAGCAGGGGGATGTTCACCTTGCGGAACATCGCAATCGCCTTGGTGGCGTCGATCAAGGCCACCTCCTGCGGCGTGCAGACCACCACGGCTCCGGTGAGCGGGAGCACCTGCGAGAGTGTCAGTGCGATGTCGCCCGTGCCCGGCGGCATATCGATGATGAGATAGTCGAGCGGCCCCCACGCCGTGTCGCGGAGCATCTGTGTGATCGCGCCGTGCAGCATCGGGCCCCGCCACACCACCGCCTCGCCAGGCGGCACGAGGAAGCCCATCGACATCACCGGAATTGCGTGCCGGCCGCCGAACTCTGCCTCTGGCAAGCACGTCGGCTGGATCTTTCCGTCCACGATCTGCGGACGCCCGCTGAGGCCCAGCAGGTGCGGCACGCTCGGGCCGTAGACATCGGCGTCGAGCAGGCCAACGCGGCTGCCGGCTCGCGCCAGGCCGATTGCGATCGAAGCTGCGATCGTGCTCTTGCCCACGCCCCCCTTGCCCGAGCCGACCGCGATCACGGTCTTGGCCTCTAGGCCGATCTGCCCGATCTTCGTCGGCGGGCGGTCGTGCTCGACGATGTCCACGGCCACCTGTGCCACCGCCGGAAACCGCGTGCGCAGCAGTTCCTCGATCCGGGCCCGCGTTTGCTTCCAGAGGATCGCCGCATGCGATGTGAGGGCGACGGTCACCGAGATCGCCGTGGGCCCGGCCGCGACATCGCGCACCTGCCCCATCTCGACGAGGGGACGTCCTGTCTCGGGGTCGGCGATGCTGGCGAGCACGGCCAACACGGCGGCGCGGTCGATGGTGGTGGGTGTGGTTGACATAGAATGTGTTATGGCATGCTCTTTTCGATGACGTCGCCGGCGCGGGTTGAGGATACAAAGAGTCCACGGGGCTGGAGCGTGACCATCAGCACCAGCGCTGTGCAGACAAGCATCGCCACGCCCGCAGCGAGGCCGCCGTCGGCCTGCACGCCCCGCTTCGTCGAGCGGAAATACATGGCGGAGATGATGCGAAGGTAGTAGGCGGCTGCGATCGCGGCGTTGAGCACGAGGATCACGGCCAGCGACACAAACCACGCGCGGCGGCTGCCGAACTCGATGGCCGCATTCCAGTCGACCTCCAGCGCCGACATGGCCAGCGAGAGCTTGCCCCAGAAGCCTGGCAGCGGCGGGATGCCGGCGAGGCTCAGCAGGAACAGCGAGATGGCAAACGCCGCCACGGGGTTGGTGGACGAGAGGCCGTCGAGGTCGTCGACGGTAGCGATCTCCTCGCGAGGCGGCCGGGGGCCGCTGCCGGCCGTCCATTCCGGCCAACGATGGCCCAGGTAGGTGATCGCGGCGAACACGCCGATCGTGGCCAGGCCGTAGGTGGCCATGTAGAAGAGCGAGGCGCTCAGGCCGCCCAGTCCCAGGGTCCAGGACGAGTCGGCATCGACCGGCCCGATCCGATCCGCCCGGTCCGCTGCGGCCGCAGCGGCTGTCGCGATGCCCACCAGCAGATAGCCGGCGTGGGCGATCGAGGAGCAGGCGAGCAGACGCCGGAGGTTGTGCTGCAGGAGCGCCATGACATTGCCCACCGTCATCGTGATGGCTGCCAGCACGGCCGCCACCTGCCAAAAGAGCGAAAGATACGCCACCGCGGCTCCGCCCACGGCGGCGTTCGCGGCATCCGCGGGCGCGATCGCCAGCGACAGCACCCGCACGAGCACCACGATGCCTGCAATCTTTGGCAGCGTGGAGAGCATCGCGGCATTCGACGGGCTCGTGCCCTCGTAGACGTCGGGGGCGTAGAAGTGCATCGGCACCGCCGCCATGCGGAAAGCCGCCCCGGCGATCGTCATCCCGATCACCACGGGCAGCAGCACTGACGACATGCCCACCATGGCCTCCTGCGTCGACCGGAGCCTCGCGCCGATCATCGCCAGGCTGGTGGAGCCCCCGATCCCGTAGAGGCAGACCGCGGCGTAGAGGAACAGCGATGACGCCACCAGCGACAGGAAGAAATATTTGAGGCTCGCCTCCTGCCCGTGTGCGTCGGTGCGCTTGAGGGCCAAGAGGATGTAGGTCGGAATCGACACCAGCTCAAGGCCCATGAACAGCAGCACGAGGTCGTCGGCAACCCCCGCCAGTGAGAGCCCGGCGAGCAGCAGCAGAAACGTGCCAGCCTCCTCGCAGGTGCCAACTTCCTGCAGGCCGCCCGAAGGCGAGCCGCTGAAGCCACCCGAGCGGGTCACTGCGGAGCGCAGCAGGTCGCCCGCCTGCACCAGTGCGAGGATCGCCCCCAACCCCAACACATTCCAGCGGATGAAAGTCGAGAAGCCGTCGATGCGGACACCCCCTGATGCCACCCACGCACCCTCGGCCGGCTGGCCGCCGGCCACCATCATCGCCGTGACGATTCCCACGATGGCCACGAGCCACCCGCTGCGCAGGCCGGCGAAGGCACTCCCCAGAAACGCGAACAGCGCCGCGGCCACCAGCACCAGCTCGGGGGCCAGCAGCAGGAAGGTCTGCAAAGAAGTCGTCGACGAACTCATGGACGTTCCGATATCAGGATGAGTGGCGTGTGGCGAGGGAGGCGGTGATGATCGACGGCGTGGCCCGAGGCCGTTGCGGCGGGTGCGGGGAGGGAATCAGCCTCCTCCAGCAGCCGCATCCGCTCGGCAAAGGCATTGGTGGCGGAGCGGGTGACTGCACGCAGCGTGGCCGCCGGCGGCCCGAGGAAGGGTGCTGGAGTGATGCCGATCCAGAGCACAAACACGGCCAGTGGCGCCAGTGCGGCCACTTCATACCACGTGAGGTCGCAGCGGTCGCCGGCCGTTCCGCTCGCAGCCGGTGCGTGGCCGCCGTGAGAGTGACGATCGTGGTCGTGGCCTGCGGCATGGTCTGATCCGCCCTTCGGCGGCTCACGCGACCCGCCGAAGAAGACCCGCTCGACAGCCCAGAGCATGTACCAGGCGCCCAACACCACGCCCGCGACCGCAGACACCGCCATGATCAGATAGGGGATGCGCAGGCTCGGGGCAACGCCCGCCCAGGCTCTCTGGAAGGAGCCCGCAAGGATGAGGAATTCGCCCACGAAGCCGTTCAGTCCAGGCAGGCCGATGCTTGAGAAAGTGAAGAGCATGAACAGCACCGTCAGCCAAGGCGCCCTGCTGGCGATGCCACCCAGGTTGGAGATTGACCTGGTATGAAAACGCTCGTAGATCATGCCAACCAAGGCGAAGAGCCCGGCCGCAGACAGACCGTGGTTGATGAGTTGGAGGTTGGCGCCCTCGACGGCGACGGGCTCCAGCGCAAAGAGGCCCAGCACGATGTAGCCCATGTGGCTCACCGAAGAATAGGCGATCAGCCGCTTCAGATCGGTCTGCACCAGAGCCACCAACGCCCCGTAGAGGATGCCCACCACGCCCAGGCCGAAGAGCCAGGGAGCGGCAGCCGCGGCGGCATCGGGCAGCATCGGCAGCGAGAACCGCAGAAAGCCATAGATCCCGATCTTGAGGAGCACGCCCGCCAGGGCGACGGATCCTCCCGTGGGCGCCTCGACGTGGGCCAGCGGCAGCCAGGTGTGGAAAGGAACGATCGGCACCTTCACTGCAAAGCCGGCAAAGAGCGCCAGGAAGACGATCATCTGCAGCCATCCGTCCTCGCGGCTCATCGGCAGCGGATGGATGGCGGTGCCCGCGGTGAGCGCCGCGATGTCGAAGGTGACGACGCCGGTGTGCGAGGCATTCCAGAGCACAATCGTGAGCAGGCCGAGAAACGCCAGCACACTGCCGGCCAGCGTGTAGATGAAAAACTTCACCGCTGCTCGCCGGCGATCCTCGTGCCCCCAGATCCCGATCAGGAAGAAGAGCGGCACGAGCGTGAACTCAAAGAACACATAAAATAGGATCACGTCGCGCGCGGCGAACACGCCGAGCATCGCCGCCTCTAGAAAGAGCAGCAGCATGTAGAATCCGACCGCCTTCTCCTTCACCGCCTCCCAACTGACGAGGACGGCTGTGAGCGAGAGCAGAGCGGAGAGGCCGAAGAGCCAGATCGACAGGCCGTCGAGCCCCAGCGACAGGCGCACGTCGAAGATGCCTCCCACGAGCCAGGGGGCCGAAATGACTGCGTAGGGTTCGCCGGCGGCGGCCTCCGGGCTCCCGAGGAATCGCAGCACCAGCCAGCCGGCGTTCACGAGGGTGATCAGCGCCGTCATGGCCGCGCTTTGCCGCACTGCCGAGAGCCCGCGGCTGCCGAGCACCCAGGCCACGACCGCGCCGATGAGCGGCGTGGCGATGACGAGCAGCAGGTGGGTGCCTGGAGAAAAGCCGTTCATGGGGTTCGATGATCCTGGCGGAAAGAGGGGGTGTCAGCCGCGGAGTTGCCATGCGAGCAGGACGACGATCGCGAGCACGCCCATCACGCCGGCCAGGGCATAGCGTTGCAGGAGGCCTGACTGGCCGCGACGCACGATGCCGCCCAGGGTGGCGGGAATGCGGCCGATCGCATCCACGGCCCCGTCGATGATGAAGCGATCGATGAATGCCGCAACCATCGCGAATGCCTCGATGGGCCGCACGATGATCGCCGTGTAGATCTGGTCGAAGAAGAATTTATGGGCGAAGAGCGCCTGCAGCGGGCCGAGAAAGCGTTCCAACTGCGGGCCGTCGCTGCGCTGTCCGAGGTGGCCGATGGCGGCCACAACAACGCCGATGGCGGCGGCCAGCGTGCCCTTGATCGCGAGATCCATGTGGAAGGCGTGCGGCGTGGCGGTTGCCGCCACGGCGGTGGCGGTCAGCGACGGGGTTGCCGATAGGAAATGCGCCAGCCAGTTGGTGCTGAACAGCAGCCAGCCCACGACGGTCGACGCGACGGCCAGGATCACCAGCGGTATGGTCATCGCCGGGGGCGACTCGTGGGCGTGGTGGCCGGCCGCCTCCGGAATTCGCGTGGGGCCTGTGAATGTCATGAAAACCGCCCGGAATGTGTAAAAGGCGGTGAGGCCGGCCGTGACCAGCGACATCCAAAACAACAGCTGCCAGATTTCGGGCCGATTGAGCGAGTCGAGGCCGAGCCCGCTTCCTGTCTCCAGGCCGTGAGGCGTGAAGCTCGCCGCATGCAACGTGCCGGTCGCCGTCGACAGGGCGGCATGATGGTCGCCGTGGGCAATGGGCCAAGCCTTGGCGTGGAGCGCGGCCAGGATCTCGTCTTTGCTAAAGAAACCGGCAAACGGTGCTACGCCGGCCAGCGCCAGGGAGCCCACCAAGAACGTGGTGGCCGTGATCGGCATCACTCGCCTCAGGCCGCCAAAGCGACGCATGTCGATCACGCCTCCCATGCCGTGCATCACCGAGCCGGCACCGAGGAACAGCAGCGCCTTAAAGCAGGCGTGCGTGAGCAGGTGGAAGATCGCGGCAGTGAAGCCGAGCATGGTGCCCGTTCCCAGGCTTGCGAACATGTAGCCCAGTTGGCTGATGGTCGAATAGGCAAGCACTCGTTTGAGATCGTTTTGCACGGTGCCGATCAGCGCGGCCACCAGTGCCGTCGTGGCGCCGACGATCGATACCATGACGAGGGCGCCGGGACACGCTGCAAACAGCGGCGCCGATCGCACGATCAGGTAGATGCCCGCCGTCACCATCGTCGCCGCGTGGATCAGGGCGCTGGCGGGCGTGGGGCCTTCCATGGCATCCGGCAGCCAGACATGCAGCGGCAGTTGGGCACTCTTGCCGCAGGCGGCCAGCAGCAGGAGCAGACAGATCGCGGTGCCGATCGTGCCGCCCGCGAAGCCCGCGGCATCAGGAAGCACATACCCAGCCGCATCGACCAGCCGGGTCTGCCCGAGGATGCCCGGCATGATCACTCCCTGCGGAGAGATCGTGTCGTGGAAGTCGAGTGTGCCGTAGCTCATCCAGAGCAGAAACACGGCGATGGCCAGGCCGAAGTCGCCGACGCGGTTGACGAGGAAGGCTTTTTTGGCGGCGCGGGCTGCCTGCGGCTTGGCGAACCAGAATCCGATCAGCAGGTAGCTGCAGGCCCCCACCGCTTCCCAGAAGACGTACACAAGCAGGAAGTTGCTGGCCGCCACCAGCATCGACATCGAAAAAACAAACATCGCCACCAGGGCGAAGAACCGCGGGTAGCCGGGATCGTCGTGCATGTAGCCGATGGAATAGATGGCCACGAGCAGGCCCACGCAGGTGATGATGACGAGCATCGTGGCTGTGAGCGGATCCAAACGCAGCGCCACCGGAATCGTGAAGCCGAGGGCTTGCGGGGCCGCCTGCGGATTCTGCGGAGTCAGACGGGGATCCGTGGCCGGGCTGTCCGCCGGCGGCGCGTAGGCCTGGTCGAACGACGCCCAGTTCCAGAGCGTTGCGATCATCTCGACCGGCCGGACCGGCTCGGCATGGGCGCCGTGCGACGGGTTTACATCCCGGGCGGTGGCGACGAGCAGGACGATCGCCACCATGGCCGCCGCCGCGATGCCGGCGATCGCGGGCAGGTGTGCCCGCGACGCGAGCCTGCCGCCCAGAAGCACGGTGAGCACCGCGCCGACCAGGGGCAGCAGCGGCACGAGCACCAGGAGCATCGCGGGGGAGAATTCTTGCATGGTGTATGAATGGACCGGGCGGCGGATGAAGGAAGGGAAGCGGAGCCCGACTTAGACGTGCTCACGCTGGAGCGGTTCATTCTCGTCGGTCGGTGGAAGCACGCCAGCCGGTGCGAGCGTGGGATATCGCGGGGGCAGAGTGTCGATGGACGGGAGTTCGTGATCGACCGTGCGAACGAGATTTGCCTCGCGGAGCGACTGCCACGCAGCAGCGTCGAGCCGGCCGGTGCGGGCGAAGGCCTGCAGCACAAACACGAGGGCCACGGCGGCCTCGCAGGCCGCCACCGTGAGCACGAAGATCACGAGCACTTGGCCGCCCCAGTCGCCGTGATACCGGCTCCACGCGACCAGGCTCACCGAGATGCCCTGCAGCATCATCTCGGCCGCGAGAAACATCACGATCAGGTTGCGCCGCGCGAGGATCCCCACCAGGCCAAGGCTGAAGAGGATGGCGCCGACGGTGAGGGCGTTTTGCAGCATGGGAAGCGACTGAGCGGCATTCATCGGGACGGCCTCCGGTCTGCTGTGTGGAGGGATGCCTGCGACGGCGTTCCCTCGGCATCACCCCGGGAGACGACTGCGATGGCGCCGACGAGCGCGACCAGCAGCAGCAGGCCGGCTGCCTCCACGGCGATCAGGTGGCGGCCGAAGAGCTCGGCGCCCAGGCGGGCCACGTGGTTGTGCTCGAGCGAATCGGCGACAGGTGCGGGCTGCGCGGGCTGTGTTGGTGCGCCGGTCGCCGCTGGCAGCGTGAGCGTTGCCCGGGATGGCAGGCTGCAGCAGGAGGGCGGGGCGGCCGACAACCGGCCGATCGACAGCGAGAGCACGCCCAGGAGCACCGCCCCAGCCAGCGCCGACAGGAAGGGCTCGTTCGACACCCGATCGTAGGGAGCGAGGCCCGCGGGCTGCGCGAGCATCAGCACGAACAGAAACATCACGAGGATGGCGCCGGCATACACCACGATCGTGGCCACGCCCAGGAACTGGGCTCCCAGCACCAGCAGCACGCCAGCGACGCCGGCCAGCGAGAGCGCAAACCAGATGGCGGCGTAGACCGGCGACCGGGAAACGATTGTGGCGGCGGCGGAGATCACGGCCACGACCGACACGACGAGAAACACGGCCTCCTCACCGAGGCCACCGAGCCGCCGGCCGGCGGCGATGAACGCAGCGAGGGCCGCCAGGCCCAGCATGGTGCCGAGCCAGCGGGCAACGCCGCGTTCTCGGCCGTTTGGCAGGAGCAGCCACAGACTGACTGCGGTGGCGACCACCGCACCGGATAACAGCGAGCCCGACGAGAGGGGATTGAAGGAGAGCGGGGTCACAACGTGCCTCCCAGGGCCGCCGACTTCATCGGCTCGGTATCCTTCGTCATGTCATAGACGCTCAGCAGCTTCTCCTTGTCGAAGATCATCTCCTCCCGGCTCTTGCCGGTGAGATCAAGCAGGCTGGTGAGTTCGATGGCGTCGACCGGGCAGGCCTCCTCGCACATGCCGCAGAAGATGCAGCGCAGCTCGTCGATCGAAAAGCTTTCGGGATATTTTTCCCGGTCGGGCCACGGGCTGTTGGTGGCCACGATGTCGATGCAATGGGCCGGGCAGGCCGTGGCGCAGAGGAAACAGGCCACGCACTTCACGCGGCCTTCCTCATCGCGATTGAGCCGGTGCACGCCCCTGTAGATCAGCGGGTTGCCGACGGTGGGCCGTGTTTCGGGAAAGCTCACGGTCACCTTCGGGCTCACCAGATGGCGGGCGGTCGTCGTGAGGCCGTGCATAAACAAGGGCAGATAGAGCCGCTCGGCGAGGCCCAGCGGCTTGTCCTCAATCCAGGTTACGGAGGGATCGGTCGGCTTCATGCTATGCCTCCACCAGTTCGCGATTGCCCTGCGGAATCCAGCGAGGAGCCGTCTCCGTGCAGCTGTGCTTCGATATCGAGCGGGCCGTGTGTGCGAATGGGCCTGTTGTCGGTGCCGGAGGGGGTGAGGGTGCCGGCGAGGATCCAGCCGACGAAAAACACAGTCCAGGGGATGGCGACCGCGATCGCCGCAGCCGGGCCCGCGCCCCAGAGTGCGATCATCTGCGGACGAAATTCCTCGATCGTCGCCACCGTCACGAGGTTGGCAATCCCCAGCGGCAGCATCACTTTCCACGCCAGGTTCATCAGCTGGTCGAAGCGAAACCGCGGCCAGCTCCAGCGCACGAGCATGAAGAACAGGATCACTCCGAAGATCTTCGTGGAGAGCACGCCGAAGCGGAGCAGGGCGCCCAGCCAGGTCACTTCCTGGCTTGAGCCGGTCACGCCCCAGAGGTGCCAGCCGCCCAGGAACATGATCACGATGAGAAAAGCCGCCGTCACCATGTGGAGGAACTCGGCCACGAGAAACAGCAGCAGCTTGATGCCCGAATACTCGGTGTGGTAGCCGCCCACCAGCTCCTGTTCGGCTTCGGGCAGATCGAACGGCAGCCTCGCCGCTTCCGCAAAGCTGGCCACGAGAAACACGATGAAGCCCAGCGGCTGCGCGAAGGCGTACCAGATGCCGGTTTCCGCCTGGGCGTTCATGATCGTGTCGAGCTTGAGCGACCCCGCCGCCAGCACGACTCCCAGCAGGCCCAGTCCGAGCGGAATCTCGTAGGACACAAGCTGGGCGCTGCTCCGCAGGCCGCCCAGAAAACCATACTTATTGTTACTGGCCCAGCCGCCCAAGAGCACGCCGTAGACCGCGATGCTAGAGAGCGCGAAGACCCAGAGCACGCCGACGTCGAGACCCGGCGCCACCAGGAATGGAACCGGATCGGGCAGGCCGGGGATGTTCAGCGGGGGCAACACGCTGCCGAACGGGATGGCGGCAAAGATCGCCAGCGATGCGGCGAGAATCACCAGCGGCGCTGCCGTGTAGAGCACGCGGTCGACGTGCCGCGGCGTGAAGTCTTCCTTCATGATGATCTTGAGCCCGTCGGCCAGCGGCTGGCCGAGCCCGAACAGGCGAATCTTGGTGAGCGGGATGCCGACGCGGTTGGGGCCCTTGCGGTCTTGCACCCAGGCGGCCATCCACCGCTCGACGAGCACCAGATACGCCGCCGCCGTCATCAGGCCGCCGATGAGCAGGCCGATCTTCACGAGCGCAGCGATGGTGGTGGGGGAGGGAAGGAGAGCGTTCATGGATTGGTGGTCAGGCGAGTTGGTGGATCCGAAGGTCGACGCCGGTTGCGGGTATCTCGCCCGCCAGGGCGGCGAACGTGGCGGAGGATTCGGCGATCTGTCGGCGCACGGCCGATGGATCGTACAGTCCGCGACGGCCGAGCATGTTCCAGAAGAGCCGGCCCTCGGGCCACACGCCCGCCGGCGGCCGCACGGCCTGCTGGAAGCTCTGGGCCCGATGGGCGACGTTCACCCACGTGCCAGCCCGCTCGGCAAACCCTGCGGCCGGCAGCCGCCAGGTGGCGATCTCGCTGAGCGGCGAATCGAAGAAGTCCTGCGCGACGACGCACGCGAGACCGGCAAAGACAGCGGCAGTGTCGCCGTCGATCCATGCGGTGGGATATGCCCCGGTGATCCAGGCCGCATCGGCACGGCCTGCCCGAACGTGCTCCAGGAGGCCTTCCCAGGTGGGCACGGCAGGATCGAACAACGAGATGACGGCCTCGACCCCGAGCCGATTGGGGCACTTTTCAGCGCGGATCGTGAAGCCACCCGGAAAGGTCTCATCGGCGCTCGCCCGCGGCACGTGGCCCACGGCGAGAAACGCCTGGGGATCGATCGACCGGGCGACCGCGCACAGCATCCACGCCTCTTCGACGGTCAGCATTGGCGAGACGGCCACGGCCAGCCGGCCGGCCTGCTTCAGGTCGGCACGGAGTCGCGTCACGACGTCCGACCACTCGACAGTGTCGAAGCTGGCCTGCTGATTGGCAGCCGCCCCGCGGCGACCGGCTCCCACGATGCGCGACTCGTCGTGGATGTGGTGCCAGCCATAGCGGCCTTCGTCGCAGATCCACCACGTGTTCACATGGGGATTCTCGCGCGGCTTGAGGCGGTACACCGTGTCTTGATTGTGCTCGGTGAAGATCGAGCAGCCGGCGGAGCAGCCGCCGCAGACATTGGCCTCCCGCTTCATAAACCAGACCCGCTGCTGGTAGAGGAAATCCTTGTCGCCCAGCGCCCCAACCGGGCAGAGATCGACGACGTTGCCGGAGAGCTTGTTGTCGAGCGGATAGCCAGGAAAGACGTCGATCTCCTCCTTGGAGCCCCGGTTGATCACCATCAGTTCCGACGAGCCCGACACCTCGCGGGTGAACCGCACGCACCGCGTGCACATGATGCAGCGGTCGACGAACAGCGTGACGGTTGGGCCGACATCGCGGCGGCGGCTCGTAAAGGGGTGCAGGTCGGCCCGGCGTTCCGATTGGCCGTGTTGAAAATGGTAGTCCTGCAGCAGGCACTCGCCTGCCTTGTCACAGATGGGGCAGTCGATGGGGTGGTCGATCAGGAGCGCCTCCTCGACGCGTGCCCGGCTCTCCTTCACCAGCGTGCTCTCGGTCACGATCACCGTGCCATCCTTGGCCGGCGTCTGGCAGGCGGGCACGAGCTTGGGCATCATCGCGATCTTGCCGCTGGCGGCATCGCGCGTGCCGGTCTCGATCAGGCACATGCGGCAGCTGGCCACGACCGACAGCCCAGGGTGCCAGCAGTAATGGGGAATCTCCGCGCCGGCGCGGCGCGCAGCCTCGATGCAGTTGAGCCGCTCGTCGGCCCCAATCTCGATTTCCTTGCCGTCAACGATCACTGTGGGCATGAGGGGTTCCTAGTGCGCTCCCACGATCTGCAGGGCGGGCACCGGATCGGTGACCATCCAACCGTGAGGGTTCGTCCGCTTGATGTATTCCTCGAACTCGCCGCGGAACTTTTTGAGCGCGTTCTTGATCGGCCATGCGGCGCCGTCGGCGAGTCCGCAGATCGTCGAACCGGGCATCATGCCCATCGTGCTGCCGATCTCGGCGAGCAGGTCGAGATCCCGCAGGCGGCCCTGGCCGGCCTTGATCCGTTCCAGCATCCGCAGCGACCAACTGGTGCCCTCGCGGCAGGGCGTGCACTGACCGCACGATTCGTGGGCGAAAAATCGGCAGGAATTGTGGAGGAAATCGACGATGCTCACCGTCTCGTCGATCACGACCACGGCGGCCGTGCCCAGACCGAGGCAGCCGACTTTGCCCGGGCCCGCGAAATCGAGCGGGGTGTCGAGTTCGGCCTCGGTCATCAGACCCATCGAGATGCCGCCGGGAATCACCGCCTTCGCCTTGCGGCCCTTCCAGACGCCGCCACCATACTGATCGATCAATTCACGGGCCGTGATGCCAAGCGCCGCCTCGTAGCAGCCTGGCCGTTCGACGTGGCCTGAGAGGCAGTAGAGCTTGGGTCCGTAGCTGCCGGGATCTCGCGGGTTGTTCGGGTCGGACGGCACGCCGATCGAGCGAAACCAATCGACGCCGCGTCGCGCGATCTGCGCCACGCAGGCCATCGTCTCGATGTTGTTGACGACGGTGGGCTTGTGAAACAGCCCCTCGATTGCCGGAAACGGCGGCTTGATCCGCGGCCACGCCCGCTTGCCCTCAAGGCTCTCGATCAGGCCGGTCTCCTCGCCGCAGATGTAGGCCGCGGCGCCGCGGTGCAGGTAGATATCGAGCGAGAAGCCGCTGCCGCGGATGTTTTTTCCCAGCAGGCCGGCGGCATAGGCCTCGTCGATCGCGGCCTGCAGGCGGTTCCAGCTGTTCGGGTATTCGTAGCGGAGATAGATGTAGGCGGTGCCCGCCCGGGTGGCATAGGCGGAGATGATCGTGCCCTCGATCACCTGGTGCGGATCGTCCTCCATGAGGATGCGGTTGTTGAAGGTGCCCGGCTCGCTCTCATCGGCATTGATGCAGAGATAGATCGGGCCCGGATGGTCCTTGGGCAGAAAGGTCCACTTGAGCCCGGTGGAGAAGCCGGCGCCGCCCCGGCCGCGGAGGCCCGACGCCTTCACCATCTCGACGACCTCGCCGGGCTGCTTTTCCGCCAGCAGTTTCTCCAGCGGCGCGTAGCCGCCGCGGCTCCTGTAGCTGGCCAGCGTCTGGCCGTCGGGAATGCCGACGGCCTCGAGCAGCACGGGCTTGAATGGTGTTGGCATGGTAGAGGTTCTCAGGTGGCCTGGGTCCGCAGGTCGCGGAGCCGCGCCTCCGCGGACTCCGGGGTGAGGTTTTTGAGGAGTTGGTCGTTGGCGAGAATGCACGGCGCAAAGTCGCAGGCGCCGAGGCATTCCGCAGGCTCCACCGTCAGCGAGCCGTCGGGTGTGGTGCCGTAGGGCTGGATGCCCGCGGAGTGGCAGAGGTGGTCGAGCACCTGATCGCCCCCACGCAACGCGCACGAGATCGAGCGGCAGACGAAGGCCCGGACGCGGCCGTGCGGCTTCTCCTGGTGGAAGAACTGATAGAAGGTGAGCGTGTCCTGCACCTCGGCAGGGGCCAGGCCCAGCATGTGCGCGATCTCCACCACCGCCTGCAGGGGCACATGCCGCAGAACATCGTTGACGATGTGCAAAGCCGGGAGTGTGAGCGCGCGGCGGTTTGGGTAGCGAGGCGCGAGCGCTTCGATCTTGGCGACCATCTCGGGAGTGAGGATGCGTGGCTGAGCGATCATGGGAAGGCTACCTGTCGAGCTCCGCGGCGATGATGTTGAGACTGCCGAGAACGGCGACCACGTCGGAGAGGGTGTGGCCTCGGATCAGCTGGGGAACGAGTGCGAAGTGCAACAGCGAAGGCGGCCGGCACCTCGCGCGATACGCGGCTTCGCCGCCGTCGCCCACCAGGTAGAAGCCGAGCTCGCCGTTGGGAGCCTCGGTGGCCCCGTAACACTCGCCGCAGGGCACCTCGAAGCCGCGGTTGCTCATCGAAAGCTCGAAGTGAGAGATCGTGCCTTCGATCGTGGAGTAGACCTGCTGCTTGGTTGGCAGGGCCATGCGCTGGTCGATGCCGACATTCACCATCCCGGCCGGGATGTTTTCCAGCGCCTGCGCCACGATCTTGAGGCTTTCCCGCATCTCAGCCATCCGCACCATGTAGCGGGCGTAGCAGTCGCCGGCCGAGGCGCAGCACACCTGGAAATCGAAGTCTGCGTAGGCGAGATACGGCTCGTCTTTGCGGAGGTCGCGGGTCACGCCGCTGGCGCGGGCCACCGGGCCGGTGGCGCCGCCGTCGATGGCTTCCGCCTTCGAAAGCACTCCCACGCCCTTCGTGCGGTCGACGAAGATGCGGTTGCGGGTGAGCAGCCGCTCCATGTCTTCGAGGGTTTTGGGAAAGGTTTTCACGAAGGTGCGAATCTTCTCGACCACCAGCGGGGTGAAATCATGCGAGACGCCCCCCACGCGGGTCCAGCTCGTGGTAAACCTGGCGCCGCAGAGCGTTTCGAAGATGTCGTAGATCACCTCACGCTGATAAAAAGCGTAGAGGAAAAAGGTGAAGGCGCCGGTGTCGAGCCCCACGGCGCCGTTGCTGAGCAGGTGGTCGCTGATCCGCGCCAGTTCCGCGATGATCGTGCGGATCGTGCGGCAGCGGGGCGTGAGTTCGATGCCGAGCAGTTTCTCGACGGCGTGATGCCAGGCCACATTATTCGCCATCGGCGAGATGTAGTTCATGCGATCGGTGACTGTCACGTATTGGTTGAACGTGAGGTGCTCGCCGATCTTTTCGAAGCCGGAGTGGAGGTAGCCCATTTCTGGCAGGGCATCGACGACCCGTTCGCCGTCGAGCTTGAGCACCAGTCGCAGGGTGGTGTGCGTGGCGGGGTGCTGGGGGCCGAAATTGAGCGTCCAGAGGTAGTCCTCCGACCGCGATTCCGTCGCTGTGTCGGGCGGAGGCAGGCTGCCGTATTCGGTGGCGATGGGCATTGGTCGGGTGCCGTTATTCAGCTGTGATCGCGGGTGATGACAGGGAAGTTGTGCCGCTCTCCGCGGCCCTGGAGCGGATAATCCTTGCGGAGCGGATGGGCGGCGAACGCCTCGGGCATCACGAGCCGACGGAGATCCGGATGGCCCGCGAAGTGGATGCCGAAAAGATCCCAGACCTCGCGCTCGAGCCAGTTCGCGGCCCGCCACAGCGGCACGACGCTGCGGACGGTGGGATCAGGATCGTCGACGAACACTCGCACAGTGATCCGCTGGTTGGTTGTCGTCGAGGCCAGCAGGTAGACCAGGCCGTATCGCTGCTTCGCCCCGCGGTATTCGAGGTAGTCGACGCACGTCACATCGACCAGCATGTCGAAGCCCAGCTCCTTCAGGAGCGCGAGCACTTCCAGCGACTGCGGCTCGGGCACCACCACCCGGGTCTCGCCGCGGAATTCCGACGACTCCAGCCCACCGAATCGAGCGGTGACCGAGGCAAGAACGTCGTTGAGGGCGGGGAGGGCGTGTGGCATCGGAGGGAGTGGACGGGGTGGCTGGCGGGTGAAAAGCGGCGAGGAATCAGGAGCGGTGGACGGAAGCGGACAGTTCCCTTTGCACGACCGGGTTGCGGGCGGCATCGAGCACGTGCAATGCGTTGGCCTCGACGAGCGCCCGCTTGCGGAGCTGCCGCTGGCTGGTGTCGAACTCCCGGCCCGTGACCGTGCCCTCGGCCTGGATCTTGTCCTGGAGGTCGATGATCGCCTGGATGAGCTGCTCTGGGCGTGGCGGGCATCCGGGCACGTACATGTCAACGGGAATGAATCGGTCGATCCCCTGCACGACGGAGTAGGTGTCGAACACGCCGCCGGTGCTCGCACAGGCACCCATCGAGATGCACCACTTCGGCTCGTGCATCTGCTGCCAGATGCGTTGCAGCACCGGCAGCATCTTCATCACGACCCGGCCCGCCACGATCATGAGATCGCACTGCCGCGGGCTGAAGCGGAAGACCTCAGCGCCGAAGCGGGCGAGATCGTGTTTGGCGGCGCCGGTGGCCATCAGCTCAATGCCGCAGCACGCGGTGGCAAACGGCATCGGCCAGAGGCTGTTTTTACGGCACCAGCTGGCGAGCTCATCGAGCCTGCTGACGACCACATTTTCAGGCAGTTCCACGTTGCCGGACAAAACCCTTTTCGCAGGCAGATTCAGCGCCATCGAAACACCCCCTTGCGCCAGTCGTAGGCAAACCCCACCACCACGAGGCTGATAAAGAGCATCGCTGCCGCAAACACGAGGCCACGGCAGGAGACGAGGCCGTCGGCGACCGCGGCATCGATTCCTGCCGGCGAGCGGCTGGCGACCGCCCACGGGTAGAGGAAGAGCAGCTCGACATCGAAGACGAGAAAGGTGATGGCCACGAGGTGGAAACGCACGTCGAACCGGCGGCGGGTATCGTGAATGGGCTCCATGCCGCACTCATACGGCATCTCTTTGACGGCACCGCTCCTCCGGGGGCCGATCAGCTGGGCCGTGACGAGGAGCCCAACCGACACCGCTGCCGCGATGGCCACGAAGAGCAAAACTGGAAGGATGGCGTCCATGGTGTCGGCGGGCAGGGTGGCGTCTGCCACGGGCTCCGGTTCACAGGTCCAATCATCAAAATCGGCCGCAGGAAGCCACTTCGTGAAATTCGTCACGAAGTCGGCGCGAAAAAAAAGGGTGCCCGACACTCTGGTGGAGCGAGAGCCACCGGCGAGCCGTCACGACCGTCAGAGTTATACATCGGGAAGCGGCTGGCGACGAGTCGGCCCGGTTTTCCGACGGAAAACACCGGCCCTGCGAGGGTGCTCCCGGGCGGGCGGAGCAGGCTGTTTATCGAGATCGCCGCTCGAAGGGGGCCAGCGACGATCTGGCAGGCTGGAGGGTGGAGGCGAGTGGTCGCCGCAGGCCTTTTTGCGAGGCGATTTCCTTGGGCGGCTCGACGACGATTTCCCAGTTCAGCTGCTTGGGAATCTCGAAGCTGATCCCGGACGTGTTCTTCTTCAGATACTTGGCGTGAATCCGTGGGTAGAAATGCCTGTGCGGACTGGGCTCTGCCCCGAGCCGCGAGGTTTCGGGAGGCATGGCCCAGGCACGTTGATGGTCCCTTTCGGGTGTGCTTGTGCCGCCTCGCTGGACGAACCGTCGCCAGGCATGAATGAGTCCGAAAAGAGCTGCGTCCCAAGCCTTTTGTGGCTGCACGTTTTCAACCTGTGGGATCGACAAGATGAAATCTTGTCGCCACAAAGAGAGGTGGGGAAATTTGAATTGTGGGTGCGAGTTTTCCCATGTGGGTGCGAGTTTTCCAACTTGCACTTCCACGACAAGATGAAATCTTGTCGCCACAAAGAGAGGTGGGGAAA
>Ga0209829_10001646_pt1 | contig 17853 bp, 14 predicted proteins | sample C_140205_EF_Meta_FD_187311 | JGI IMG/M metagenome (GOLD analysis project Ga0209829, IMG submission 187311) | Freshwater microbial communities from Lake Croche, Canada to study carbon cycling - C_140205_EF_MetaG (SPAdes) (version 2) | ecosystem: Environmental > Aquatic > Freshwater > Lake...
AAGTTTTCCCATGTGGCTGCAAGTTTTCCCATGTGGCTGCAAGTTTTCCCATGTGGCTGCAAGTTTTCCCATGTGGCTGCAAGTTTTCAACTTGCAGAATCGACAAGATGAAATCTTGTCGCCACAAGTGACAAGATGAAATCTTGTCGCCACAAAGAGAGGTGGGCCGCGAGTTTTCCCATGTGGCTGCGAGTTTTCAACTTGCAGAATCGACACGATGAAATCTTGTCGCCACAAAGGCTAAGGCAGGGACTGGCCTCACGCGAACACTCGCTTCATGACAGGCGTGGCATGGACGACTTTTTCCACGGGCAGATGGGTCGCTCCTCACTGCCGCGGCTTCGGTCGATAGTAGCTGCAGCCCGCGCCGGTCAGGCGGTCATAACCCGTATCCATGCCGATCAGCGTTTCAGCACCGCCCAGAAAGAGCAGGCCGTCGGGCCGCAGCACCTTCCGCATCCGCTCCACGAGCCCGGCCCGGGTCGCCACGTCGAAATAGATCATCACGTTGCGAATGAAGACGACGTCGCACGGAGGCATCATCGGCCACGGCGCGTTGAGATTGAGGCAACGGAATTCCACGAGCCGCCGGCAGTCTTGTGAGATGCTCCATTTCCCCTGCAGCGGCCGAAAGTATTTCGCCAGTAAGGCAGGCGACAGACCACGCGCGGTCTCCAGATCGCTAAAGAGGCCCTCGCGCGCCCGAGCCAGCACGGGCTCAGAAAAGTCCGTGGCGAGAATCCTCACCCGCCATGAGCCGAGCAGGTCGCGGAAGTGCTCGTTCAGAAGGATGGCAAGGCTGTAGGGTTCCTGCCCGGTGGAACAGGCGGCCGACCACAGCGTCAGCTGCCGCTGGGCCGCACGGCGTGCGAGCAGATCGGGAAGCAATTGGCGGAGTGTTTCAAACGGACTCTTGTCCCTGAAAAAAGAGGTCTCGTGCGTCATCATGGCGCTGAGCACGTCGCGCTCGAGCGATGGGTCTAGCCCGCTGCGCAATCGGTCGATGAGGGTGTCGAGACTGGGGATTTTCCGCTGCCGTACGATCGGCATCAGCCGCGCGACAACAAGATATTCCTTCGTGCCGTCGATCACGACACCAGTGCGCTTGCGCAGCAGGTCTCGCAGGTAGGCAAACTGCGGCTGACCAACCTTCATGGGAGACTTCCTCGGCGAGTCAGCCGCCGCGGCGTGACAACCGCAACGCCACTTCGACACCTACCTGCGACAATGGCAGGATGGCATCGGCGAGACCCGCGCGGACCAGTTCGCCCGGCATGCCCCACACCACGCTCGTGAATTCATCCTGCGCAATCACCGCGCCACCTGTCTCGACGATCTGCCGCGAGCCCTGTACCCCGTCTCGTCCCATCCCGGTGAGCACGAGGCCGAGCGTGCCGGCTCCCCACACCCGGGCCGCCGAGCGGAAGAGCACGTCCGCCGAAGGCCGGCAGGAGTTTTCCGGCGGATCGTCCGTGAGCCGAACACGCGGAGCAGTGCTGTCGCCGGTGATTTCCATATGACGGCCTCCAGGCGCCAGCAGAATGACACCGGGCCGGATCTCCTCGCCCGCCTGCGCCTCTCGCACGCTCGCGTTGCAGATCCGCGAGAGCCGCTCGGCGAGCTGTGCCGTGAAGAATGCAGGCATGTGCTGCACGATCAACACAGGCACGTGGGCCGTGGCGACAAACGCGGGGAGCACCTCGGCCAGGGCGCTCGGCCCCCCGGTCGACACGGCGATGACGATGCCGCGGATCGGCTCGCGGCGATCGAATGTCGGGGTGCGAACCACGACGGGCGGGGCGGCTCGCACGGCGGGCCCACCCCGCGGCACCAGTGCCTTGATCTTGCCGATCACGTCGGCGCGGATCCGGGCAGTGAGCTCGTCGGCAGTCTGACCGCTAGGCTTGGCGACGTAATCGTTTGCACCGGCCAGCAGCGCATCCAGCGTGGCCTTCGATCCCCGTTCGGTGAGGCTCGAAAACATCAGGACCGGCAGCTTGGGATGCAATCGGCGGATTTCCCGCAGAGTGGCGATGCCGTCGAGCACCGGCATTTCCACGTCGAGCAGCACGAGGTCAGGCAGGCTGGCGGCGATGCTTGCCAGAGCCATCTGGCCGTTGATTGCGGTGCCTGCAACACGCAGATCGGGATCGGCGGCCAGCGTGGCGGAGAGCACGCTGCGAATCGTGGCTGAATCGTCCACGATCAACACGCGGATCGGGCCCCGGCTGCCGGCTGCCGTTGCCTCGGCCGCGGTGCACACCCCCAGCGTCACGAGCTTGCGGGCGAGGGCTAAGGGGGTGAACGGCTTGGCGAGATAATCATCGGCTCCCGCGGCCAATGCCTCGGCGATATGGTCGTGGTTGTTTTCCGTGGAGATCATCAGCACCCGCAGGCCTCGGTGTGCAGGGCTCGCCCGCAACCGCCGCAGCAACTCGATGCCATCCATCACCGGCATGTGCCAGTTGACGGTGACCAGATCCGGCCGCGGCGACGCGGCCAGGGCCGTGAGGGCCTCGGCGCCGTTGGCCGCCTCGGCGCATTCGAACTTCAGTTCGCGGAGCGCGCGTGCAATGATGCTGCGGCTCGGCTTCGAGTCGTCGACGACCAACGCACGCACGCCATTCCTCCATGCCGGGCGTCAGGAACGCCGGTATTCCTCAACCAGCCGCTGCAGGGCCTGGGCCATCCTGGCCAGTTCCTGTGACGAGATCTGCGTATTCGATGCGCCCTCGGCAGTGCTTTGGGCGGCCTGTGCCACCTGCACAATATTCTCCGCGATCTCCGTCGAGCCGGTGGTCGCCTCGGCGATGTTGCGGCTGATCTCGCTGGTGGTCACCGACTGCTCTTCGACCGCCGTGGCGATTCTGGTCTGGAGGGCGTCGATCGATTCAATCACGGAGCGGATTCCGCCGATGTCCGACACGGCACGGCGAGTATCACTCTGCATGGCCTCGATCTTCGCGCCGATGTCTTCCGTGGCCCGGGCGGTCTCCCGGGCTAGTTCTTTGACCTCATTGGCAACCACGGCGAAGCCCCGACCGGCCTCACCGGCTCGAGCCGCTTCGATCGTGGCATTGAGGGCCAGTAGGTTGGTCTGCTCGGCGATCGCTGTGATCACCTTCACGACTTTGCCGATCTCCGCACTGGAGAGGCCCAGGGCGTCCATCGTCATCGAAGCGGTGCCGGCCTTGTCGACAGCCTCGCGTGCCACGGAGGCTGCTTCCTGGGCACTCTTTGCGATCTCGTGGATGCTCGATACGAGGTTGTCGATCGAACCCGACACCGTGCGGGCGTTGCTGCTCACCTGCTCGGCCGCTGCCGACACGAGGTTGGCCTGTGCTGTGGTCTCTTCGGCAGCGGCGCTCATTTGCTGGCTGACGCTCGTAAGCTCTTCCGAAGCACTCGCCAGTGAGTGCGTATTGTCGACGATGCCGGTGACGAGAGCCGCCTGCCGGTTGGCCTCCCGAGTGAGCCGCCGGGCGATGCCGGCCGACACGAGCAGCACACCTGCCGTCGTCAGACCGAAGATGGTGAGGGCGAAGTTGCGGAGCCTGTGGATCGGCGCCAAGACTTCCGTCTGGTCGATTTCGGCGACGAGCGCCCAGCGGACGGTGCCCCGATCGGAGCCGTCGTCTCGATGGATTGTGACCGGTGCCCAAGACGAGAGAACGGGCTTGCCGCGATAGTCGACAGCCATCGCTGTGCCCGATCGGCCTTCTTCCAGGGCGGATTTGACGGCTGGGGTGTCGACCTTGAACTGCGGGTCGATGATCGTGCTGGTAACGCCCATGTCCTTGGCAAATCGCGAGTTGCTGCGGAACATCCGGTCGGGGCCGATGGCATAGGTTTCGCCCGTTTGTCCCATGCCGGTCGTCTCCCCGATGATCCCGTCGGCTTTGACGATCGGGATCTGGAAGGCGACGACGCCGACGAGCTGGCGACCGTCGAAAATTGGCGCCGCGAGGAAGCTCGCCGGCTCCATGCAGGAGGGGAGGTAGCGGGCGAACGGTCCATAGGCCACGGCGTCGCGACGGCCGCTGTTGGCGGCCGCCTGGAAGGCGTCCCCCAGGCTCGTGCCGACCAGCGGGCCGGTCCGCAGCGAACCCGCGAAGTCGGGCTCCTTGAGGACGCTGTAGACGATCTGGCCCGAGGCAGCGTCGATCAGGAACACGTCCGAGAGACCGTATTTTTCGCAGAGGTTCCGGATGATGGGGTGGAATTTCGCGTGCACCTTCGAATAGGCGGAATCGTCCTCGGCCGCGTCGAGCAACTGCTTTGCTCCCACCGCGTTGTCGTTGCGGCGGATGTAGAGATATTGCAGGTAGAGGGCGTTGTCGTCGAGCGACTCCAGCAACGGCTTGTAGACAGGATCGCCCTTGGAGCGCTTGCGGTATTCGGCTGCGAATTCGCCCGTATAGTGCGCCTCGACTTCGCGGCGGACCTGCGCCAGTGCCTTGGCATCGGCCTGATTGTCCGTAACGACCGTGGCCGCGGCGGCGCAAAACTGCTGGCAGGCGTCGACGGCCATTCTGTCCTCGGAAAACACGCGGATTTCGTCGTGAAGCCTTTGGAAATATCGCTCGACCGATTTGGCTGTAATGGTGCGAACGGTTTCCAACTTGGAAAACGCCTCCGCCACGAGCGCCGTGGAGGCGGCCTGGTAGGTGGCGATGCCCATCAGCGCCAGCGGGATCAGGGAGACCCCCAGCAGGGCCAGCAGCAACCGGTTGCCGAGCAGCGAACGCCAGCCTCCTGTCGCGCCACCAGCCGTCGTTTCGGTGTTAGAACCCGCCATGAGTTGCTCCCTGCTTGTGAATAAACTGCTCTCGCTGCCGTCCGGGCAGCTGCACTATGCGCTGTGGATCGAGGAAATGCACGAGTTGGCTGGCACCGGCAAACACGCCGACAACGGCGTCGTGCGGCGTGTCGGCGGCCGGCTGGGAGGGGTGCTCGATGCTGTCTGCCGGCACCTCGATCACATCGAGCATCTCGTCCACGAGCAGGCTGTACCAATCATCGTGAAGGCGCAGCACTAAGTGCGTGGGGTTTGCGGACAGGATCGACACAGGAAAACCGAGCCTGCGACGCATGTCGATGACCGGCACGATTCGCCCGCGCAGGTGCAGCAGTCCCAGCACGGCCTCGGGCGCGTGTGGCACCCGCGTGATACGGCCATCGCGGAGCACCTCGGCCACGCTGGCCGAGGGCACGGCGAAGCAGTCGCCGCCGACCAGAAAGCAGCAGTACCCGCTGGCCGATGGGATGATGGGAGTGTTTTGTGCAATCATGGTTGAGGAGGGGTTTCGGGATGCTGTGCCCATCCGATGGATCACGGGCGATCGGCAGGAAGTGCTCCGCCTATGGGAAGCACGGCGGCAAGGTCGAGGAGCTCAGTTGCCAGTCCGCCGAGCGCCAGTGTGCCCGCAATCCCCACCGCGGCCAGCGCAGGCTGCAGCACAGACTCTGCCGCCGCAACATCGAGGATCTGCCGCACCGCGATGCCAATTCCGCCGCAGCGGTCGTCGAGTACGACCAAGTTGACGGATCCGGCATGTTCGGACGCCGCCGGGGCCGAGCCTAGGAGCCAGTCGGCATCGATCACGGGCGTAAACACGTTCCCACGCCGCACGACCTGTTTGCCGCCCACGGGCTGCAATTCGTCGGCAGCAAATTGTTCCAGCCGCGTGACGCTGTCGAGGGGCACGGCGATGCGGCGGCCGGTGCCTGTGCGGCAGACGAGGTAGCTGTCATCGACGGCCACGGCCACGTCGGCCGCGGCCTTCGTCTCCTTCCGTTCGACGGGCGGCAGATTGGCTGCCCGGAGAATGCCACGCAGATCGAGGATCAGAACCACGCCGCCGTCGCCCAGAACCGTTGCGCCTGAATAGATCCCCAGTTGCGCCAGCAGGCTGCCGATCGGCTTGACCACGATCGTGGACAGGCTGGCCGCCTCGGCGACGGTGCGGACACCATCGGTCCGGCGCGATTGATCATGTGCCGCAGCGGCTGCAGTACGGGTCCCGTCCACGACCAGGCCAAACTCGTGTTCATCGACCCGCACGAGCACGACAGTGGCGCCATCGCGGCAGGCGGTATGGGGCCGCAACGAGAGGAATTCGTCGAGAAAGATAACCGGCACGAGACGCCCGCGGACCCGGATGACGGCTGCGGAGGACAGCCCTTCGATCCGCGGACCACCGTCGCCCCGCAGCGGAACGAGTTCGCCAACCGCCGCCTGCGGCAAGGCAAACCGTTCTGTGCCGCACCGCACTACCAGCGCAGGGATGATTGCCAGCGTGAGCGGCACCCGAACCCGCACCGTCGTGCCGGCGCCCGGGCGGCTGCTGATGTCGACCGTGCCGCCAATCGACTCGATATTGGTTTTCACGACGTCCATCCCGACGCCGCGGCCCGAAACGCTCGTCACCTGCGCCGCCGTTGAAAATCCAGGCTCGAAGATGAACTGAAGAACGCGGTCTTCCGGCAACGCGGCTGCGGCACTGGCGTCGACGAGGCCGCGGGCCACTGCCTTCGCGCGAACGGCCTCCACCGGTATGCCAGCGCCATCGTCCTGGACTTCGATCGTCACCTGTCCGCTCTCGTGAAAGGCCCGCAGCGTGAGTCGACCCAACCGCGGCTTGCCCTTGGCCTGCCGGACGTCGGGGGGCTCGATGCCGTGATCGATGGCATTCCGCACGAGATGGGTGAGCGGATCGCGGATGCTCTCGATGAGCGTGCGATCGAGTTCGGTGTCGGCGCCGTCGATCACCAACTGCACCTCTCGTCCGCAGGCGACGGCGAGGTCTCGCACAGTCCGTGGAAACTTGTTGAACACATGCTCAATCGGCTGCATCCGCGTCTTCACCGCGGCCTCCTGCAACGAGTTGGTGACGGTGTTGATCCGGTGGATCACGCCTTCAAGCGCAGGATCGACGGTGTCGATGCTGCGGAGTTCGTTTCGGGCCAGCACAAGCTCGCCCACCAAGTCGAGAATGGAGGCCAACAGCCCAACGTCAACGCGGATGGAGGTGTCTGAGGCCGCAGTGGCCTGCCTGGTCGGCTCGGGTGTGGCGGCGACGGACGGCTGTGCAGGCAGAGCCGGGGCAGGGGGCGTGGCTGCCGCGACCGGCGTCACCGGCTGTTCCGGGGCGGCTGGCGCAGCGGCGACTGGCGCAGGGGCAACTGGCGCAGCGGCGGCGAGTGCCGGGGCATCCTCTGCCGCCACCGCCGCAAGGGTCTGGGAAAGCTCGCGGAAGTCGTTCTCCCCTTCGACACCAGTGGACTCGATCGATTCGAGGATCGACCGCACTGCATCGACCATCGAATACAGCGTGCCAGTGACGCGGCCGTTGAGGCGGATCTTCCCGTCACGCAGCCGGCCGAGCAGATGCTCGCCGCTATGGGTCAAAGCGCCCAGTTTTGAGAAACCGAAGAAGCCGCTATTTCCCTTGATCGTGTGAACCGATCGAAAAATGCTGGCGAGCCGCTGAGGGTCGTCGGGGCGTTCCTCGAGCGCCAACAGATCGCGGTCGAGCTGGTCGAGATTTTCACCCGATTCGACGAGGAATTCTTCGATGAATTCGCGGTTGTCGCTCATCCCCGACAGTCCTGGCGTGTGGCGATTGGGGGCGGCGACTGAAAATGTGTCGAACGGCCCAGACCCTCAATCATACACCCGAAAGCCGGCCCCCGGCGGCTGCATGCCGGCCTTTCGAAAGATCGAAACGTCGTGGGCGGCTTCGGCATCCCCGCCTGTCTCCTCCTCTTTTTCAGCATCGGCCTCATTCGCCTCGATCAGGATGGTTTCCACCCCTCCGATCGCGGCGACCAATTGGGCCGCCATGACGTGGAACGACCGCGACTTCGACTGAACAACGACCGCCTCGCCGATGACGGTCACCACCGCCTTGGGATCGGCCCCGTGCGGCAGGGCCTCGTTGCAGACCGTGGGCAGCTGGTCGACGATCGCTTCCCGGGTCAGCGGATCGGGAACCCGGTAGGTGCGTACGAATCGCGGCTCCACTCCGTCATCGACATGATCGGCCTTCCAGAGAACGGCATCGAGTCCGCCCAACAGCGTCGCGATCTGTTCGTGCACGTCCTCGGTCTGGGCGATGACCAGGCCCGTGCCCAACTGGCTGGGCACCATCGCGATCGATCCATGCCCGCCGACGGTGTTCCATGTCTCTCGAGCGACCCCGCTCTCGATCAGCACGATCAGTTCGTCGAGATCAGTTCCAGCCAGCGCCGGGTAGAAGTATCGGGCGAGATGCTCGCCGGCCGCGTCGACGGTGGTGACAACGAGACGCTCGTTGCGAAACAACGTCGTCAGGTCGAGCTCTGTGAGAATCCCTCGCAGGCCGGCCCCGATCGACACGCCCTCCAGCGACGCGGTCACAGCCAGGGTGTCGATGTCGATGCCCGCATCTTCAAAGGCCCGGCGATCACTCACGACACGGATTCCTGCCTTCTCGGCGACCATCGCCAACACGTCGCGAAGCGGGGCCTCGCGGAATTCGACGTCATCGTGATGTTCGGCAAGCGCGGCGACGATGGCTTCAACCGCGTCGCGGTCGGAACTAAGACGGACCGCCCGATAGTCGTCCCCGAGGTTGGCCATCATCGGCTGCGGATGGCTGGTGAGGATGCGGATCGACGGCGCGGGCGGCGCAGCGTCGGCAGCCCTACAGGCCTCGCGCTCCGCCGCGAACACGGATAGCAGCACGCCGCATGCGCAGCCGAGAATGCCGATCAGTCTGGGTCGAATGGTCATGGAAGCCTCGCGTGGAATTAGGATCTGTGGGAGCGGTCTGCAGGCTGTGGATAAACACCCCGCTGGAACGCACGATGCGGTCGTGAGTGCGCAGCACTCGGGCGAAGGCAGGCTACCACCGGCCGCGGCCCTGATCCAACCGCGGTGCCGTGGCTGGCCGGCGTGATCCGCAGAGACATGGCATACTGGACGGAATGAGCAATCAGTACACCAGTTGGTTCACGGGCAGCCTCGCCACAGTGCTAGCCATGGCGCTGGGCATGGTGGTGGTGCAGGCTGGCGACGTTGAGCGGTCTGCCGATCCGACCAATTGGCCGCGTTGGCGCGGGCATGCGGCCGCCGGCGCAGGGGGAGAGCAAACGTTTCCCCGTTCCTGGACAGACCGTGACTGGGCCTGGACTGCGAATCTTCCAGGAGCAGGGCATGCCTCCCCCGTGGTCTGGCGGAATAAAATCTACACGGCCAGCGCAGACGAAGCCGCGATGAAACGGTTCGTCTCCTGCCATGCCGCCGCTGACGGAAAACTCCTCTGGCAACAGGAAATTCCGGGGCCGATTGAACCCCATCACGCCCAAAACAGTTCCGCATCCGGCTCGGTGACCGTGGATGAAGGAGGCGTGTACTGGCTGTGGGCGACGAAGCAGCAACTGCGTGCGGAGGCGTTTTCGCACGATGGCGACCGGCTGTGGCATGTCGACCTGGGTGAGTTTGCCAGCGACCACGGCTTTGGAGCATCGGCAGCTACGTGGCAGGATCGCTTGATCGTGCCGATTGAGAACGATGGGCCCAGCGCGGTGGTTGCGCTCGACACAAAGACAGGTCGCGAACTCTGGCGGCTCCCTCGCGAGACCGCCCGCACGGCCTACTCGACGCCCCTGGTGATCGAGGGCCCCGCCGGAGCGACTGATCCCACGGCGCTGGTGGTGTTGGCGAGCATGGCGCACGGCCTCACCGGCGTCGATCCGGCCACGGGCCGCGTGCTGTGGGAGCGGCGGTGTTTTCCAAAGCGGACGGTATCCTCGCCCGTTGTGGCAGGGTCGCTGGTGCTCTGCACATGCGGCGAGGGGGGAGGCGACAACTCGCTCGTGGCCGTGCTGCCGCCAGCGATCGACGGCTCCGAACTGCCCGATCGCAAGGGGCCCATTGAGCCGGAGATTGCCTACCAACTCGACCGGAGCGTTGCGCCCTACGTGCCCACACCAGTCTGTTCCGGGCAGCGGTTGTATCTCTGGGGCGATCGCGGCGTGGTCACCTGCGTGCGTGCGGCGGATGGCGTGGTGAACTGGCGGGGGCGGGTCGGGGGAAGCTTTTCCGCATCGCCGATCGTGGTGGGAGGCACTGTCATCAATGTCTCGGCCGAAGGCGAGGTGGTGGTCATCGCCGACGGTGATGCGTTTGAAGTTCTCGGTCGGTCTGCGCTGGGCGAGGCATGCCGGGCGACGCCAGCCGTGGCCGACGGCAGGATGTTCTTCCGCAGCGTCGGCCGACTGCACGCGATCGGCGCTGTCAGCGGCGCCGACGCCGGTCGATCCGCTGCTCCAACAGGTGGGCCAGTGGCCAGCCCGCCAGCGTCATGACGATCACGTCGTCCACGGCCCCCACCAGCGGTATCGCGTCGGGCACCAGGTCGAACGGCATCAGCACCCAGCATGATGCCAGAAGAAGCACGATCACCATCCGCGGCAGCCGGGCGATCTGCTCCAGCACATCGGCTTCGAATTCTAGCGCCGGTGGTGGAACGAGAAAGATGCCTTCCGAATCGTGGCGCACCTGGAGCAACCCGTGGGTGGTGACGAGGTCGTGCGTGATTGATCGCGTGATCTCGCGGACCGCCGTCGCATCCACGCCCGGAACCTGTTCGTAGGTCTGTCGCACGAGCCCCTCGGCCGTCTGTTCGCCGAGGCGGCCGTCGGCCCACGTGCGTGTGACAAGCCGCAGGCAGCAGCGGCGTTCTGATTCGTCTGTGACGTGTCGCAACCGGCGGAGAATCTCCTTGTCACGGTGGTATTTCTCGACGTCACTGAACTGCATGAACATGCCGAAGAGCATCGTGAAGAGGCCGCCGATGAATGGCATGCCTGGCACGGGCGGCTGGCTGAAGGCGACGGCCAGCGGGATGAAGAACAGGCCGGCCGTCAGCCCCATCCGGGTGGCTGCCGTGCCGCCAATGCTGGTGACCACGCAGAGTGCCAGAAGCACGATGGCCGTACCGGGGCTGGCGAGCGCGTCGGCGATCCAGGCGGGAATGAAGCTGCTGACTCCCAGGTAGCCACCGGCCGTCCGCACAGCTTGAAACAGCACACCGAGCGCGCCGCCGGTGCCGCCGTCGTGCCACGCTCGACCGAGCAGCCTCGCGACGAACAGGGTGAACGGATAGGCGAGCACGATCTGCCCCACGAGGTTGAGCCCCTTCGAAACCCCCAGCAGGTGCCATTCGAATGCCATGGCTGAGACCATCAGCAGTCCCAGCAGCGTGATCACGCTCGACTGCCGCCAGGTGAAGGAATCGCCCGTGAACCATGGGTCGAGCATCATCAGCCGGGCGGCGGCGAGGTAGAGCACGATGACCAGCAACTGATGGGCCAGGGCGGCGGGATGGTGCCCCGCCTGAGCGGGCATGCCAAGCACCTCGGGAAGGCCGCGCACCCAGGCCGTGATGGTTGCCGACGCTGGGCGCACCGACGATGGAGCGATCGGATCAGCCGGCACGGCCGGCAGCAGAGGGGTGTGGTTCATCGGCGGCCCGTCGGAGGAAGTCGTGCCAATGTCTTGCTCTCTTCCGACAGCACTCGCACCAGATCGTCGTGCGACTGCTCAAGCCCGTTCACGACCTGTTTCTTCCTTGCGAAGCCCAGAATCCTGGGCCAGGTGTCGAGGCACGTGCGGTAGATCTCGACCCGCAACGCGAGCGCGTCGGCCGTGGTCGTCGAGGACATCAGCCGGATGGCCGCGAGCGACTGCTCCCGGTGCGGGTCGGCGAAGTCAAAGCCACCGCACTTCCAGGCCTGATGATGCAGGTGGGCGCGGTCGAGGTGGAGGAGGTCGGCCCAGGCGGTTCGCTTCGCCGCAGACCAGTCGCTGTCGTGCTGTTGGAGAAGATTGAGGGCATCGCTGATCGTGTTCTGGCAGCGGTCGAGTTCAGCGAGATAGTCGGGAGCAATGCGAGCACCCCACACGCCCACGCGCTGGCGATGGGCCTCGATGTCGTCCCGCCGCAACGCCTCGCATTGAAAGTGCGGGGCCTCCAGCCGGTCCGGGTGCCGCGCCAAAAACTGCCGGGCCCGCAGCCGCAGTTCGGAGCGTTCGTCGAGGTCGACCAGGGTCTGCAAGTAGTACCGCCAGAGGTTGACGCTGGCCCGATCATCGCCGCCAATGCAGCGACGGAAGTCGACGAGTGCCTGCGTGGGCACGGCCTGTTTGAGCAGGGCGATCGCCGTCTCCTCCAAGGCCTGCTGGGCTGGGGTGATGGGGCCAGACTCTGCCTGCAGCGGCGCCGGCAGTTCGAGCGGCGGCCGCGCCGTCACGCCCTTGGGAAGCAGCGACCAAATAGCCACCGCGGCGACGCCGATCACGACGAACTGCCAGGCCAGAGCGGCGACAGAACGGTCCGTGGCAGCGGTGGACTCCGCCACGGCCAGAGGATCCATCTGCTCTTCCAGATCAACGGCCCGCATCTGATCCGTTGACAGCATCATCGTGTGCGGCAGTTCGGGCCGGGCCAGCGATCCCGCCGCGATCGGCGCAAGCGAGGAGGCTTCAACGAGCATGTTCACACGGGGCTTCATGCAGGCAAGTGTGTACCAGCCGGGCGTTGGCGGCAAGGATTTGCAACGGTGCACACGGCAGTTCGCCGGCGATGCAGGTGTCAGTCGCAGGATTGCCGGTTGGTGAGGCTGCTCTGTCTGCCCCTGGCGGGCGGGGGCGTTCATGCCGCCGTGGCCGTCAGCAGCAGCCAGTGCCGCCGACGCCGCACTTTTCGGGTGCAAGGCAGGCGGTGTGCTTATTCCCGAGATACAAGAGGATCCCCGACGGGGTGACTTCCGCACCGCCCAGCGGATACTGCGACACGACCACGTCCTCGTACTCAACCTCGACCGGCAGGTCTCCTGATTGCAGCAGCGGCCGGGCGATCTCGATGATTTTTGCGAGCTTCGTTGTCTCGAGCCGGTGGTCGACGTCGTGTGCCACCCAGATCTGGAGCATGCACGAAGTCAACGACCTGACCGTGCCGCCGCAGTCGATGAAATCCTTGTGGACCCGTCCCACCTCGGTGATGTGGTAATGGGCGGGCACAAAGCTTTTGTCGGGCAGCATGAAGTGCATTTTCACGCCGGGATTCGCGACGAGCACGGCAAGGAATTCGGAGACGGTCATCGCAGGGTCCTCATGGAGGGAGTGTCATTGAAAAAGGGCGCGTCCACTCAATTCAGCCACGCTGCAAAAGCCATCGCTCTTCCGGTTCCAACCCCGAGCACGTTGGAGTTAACTGTTTCAAATGCAGAATCCTTGAGGGGCTGGCCGGGCCCCAAGAGCCGGCGTTGCTGGCCAGCGGAGGCAGGATGCCGGAGCGCAGTCAGCATCGAGTGAGTGGAGGCCTGGATGGCCGGAGCGAACGTCCGGCGATGGGGTCCGGCCAGCCCCGAACCGCGGCCAACTCGTGAGGGGCAAGTGTCAACTATTGGATGCTCCCCGTAGTATCGCAAACCTCCTCGTTTTGGTTTTTGTCAGCTTTTTCGTTTTCCTGAAATGCCGGTTCCCACCTGATTGCGGCCAGCATAACTCCCACCATGCGACGATAGCTCGCATGTGTCGATCCAAGCTCCGCCCGGGGCCTCCGGATTTTGCCAACGGATCGTCAGCACACCATCCTTCAAGACCCACGTGTGCGGTGCGTCGGGGGAGTCGATCGCGCCGTTGGAATAAAAGGTGATCGTCACGGCCTCACGGCCCGCGAGGACATGCTCCCACACGGAATCGAGCTGGGGCTCATCCACCAGGCCCAGCATATTTTCGAGCAATCTCCACTCGTCCTTCAACTCCGGCGGTGCTTCGGGCATCTGAAGGGACGATTCGTACGCTTTTGCCAAGGCCGCCGCCGCGGCCTTGTATGCCTGACGTGCTGTGGTTCGTTCGGTCCCCAACGCAGGCACGCAGATCGATGGCACCGCGCCTCTCGCGCTGAATGCCTCCTTCACCGCTTCGAAGCTCGCCACGGCGTCGTCATCCCCCTTCTTGCGGGCGGCACGCACTTTGATGTCGATGGCGGACAGCAGCCGCGACGTTCCGGCCTTCACGGCCGTGTCATATTCTTTCCACGCCTTGTCGATTGCCGGCAGGTCACTGCTGCCTCCCGGTCGGAACAGCGTGCCTTCAGGCCGCACGGCCTCGGTGGCTCCGAGCAGGCCTTCGAGGGTCTTCGGTCCGGTGGCTTTCTGCGCATGGCAGGCAAGGGCGGGCCACGCCAGCGCCATCGTCACGGCAAGGACACGGATCACGGCACTCAGCATGGCTGACTCCCTCCAGGCGTGCGTTGGCAGGCTGTGGATACACTGCGTGTTCGACCGCACGATGCGGTTGCTGCGCACCCGGGACCGCATTATGCGGTCCAACAAGCTGTTTATCCACAGTCTGCTAGGACGCTCGGACGGGCGTTGATGGCCGAAGCCTTGCAGCTTCCCGCCTATGGGCTTGTTCCGCCCCCAGCCAACCGTGGAGGCAGTTCCAGACCATTGCCATCCCGACGCCGGACACATAGCCCACGAACGCCGTGGCCCCGAGGAGCAGGCCCGCCGTGGCGATGTCGAATGGCCCGATCACGGCATCGGACTTCATGAAATGCAGCCTGTAGGCAAAATCCAACACCGGCTGGGCGCGGGTGACTTTTTCCACGGGCAGCGAGCTTGGCCGGCGACCGCGACCCCCCAGACGTGTTTGGTCGCGGCCAGGAACTCCTTGGGGCCCGTACGTCCCGCCCCGGCCGGCTGCTTCGGGGAGGAGTCAGGGCCGCCCGGAAACCGGTGCCGCACAGGGCGGCACACGTCATTCCAGCGGGATCAGCACGCCCACAGTCTCGTCGTCCTCGAACGGATCGAAGTCGCCGTCGAACGGCCCAAAGGCTCCTCGGATGGTCGTGTGCATGGGCATGGCTGGTGAACTCCTTAAGCTTCTAGTGCACACAGGCGCTGGACCAGAATCAAATCGCCGACAACTCGGCCGAAATCGACTGTTTTGAGCCCTGTCCCCGGACACGGCCGGACCAAAAAGCACCCCCCCTTCTGGTGGACTCAACCATGGGGTCGATCTCCGGCGGACCTTTCCTATACTGGCCGTTCACGATTTCAGTCCGACGTTTCGCATCGCGCCCCGCCTTCCCCGCACCGCCCAACCCGATCCCTATGGCCAACACCACCACGACGAACAGCCCCTCCGCAGACCTGCCCGATCCTTGGTTTCAGGATCTCTTCGCCCAGCGGATCGGCGGGGCGGAATACGGCAAGGGAAACGAGATCTACAAGTTTGAGCTCATCAAGAGGGCCAAGCGGCAGGCACTCGTCGACCACCCCGAACGCAGGATGCTCGACTTTGGCATCGGCGAAAACGACGAGATGGCCCCCGCGAGCGTCCGCGCAGCGATGAAGCGAGAGGTCGACCGGCCCGAAAATCGCGGCTACGCCGACAACGGCATCGCAGCCTATAAGGAGGCGGTGGCGGCGTTCATGCTGCGGGAGTTTGGCGTGGCGATCGATCCAGTCAGGGAAGTCAACCACTGCATTGGATCGAAAACGGCCTATGCGATGCTGCCAGCAGCCTTCATCGATCCTGGCGACGTCACGCTCATGACGGTGCCGGGCTATCCGGTCGCGGGCACGGCCACACGCTGGCTTGGCGGAGTCGTCCACAAGCTGCCGTTGGTCGAGGAGAACGACTTCTTTCCCGACCTCGCTCACATCCCAGACGACGTGCTCGCACGGGCCAAGATGCTTGTGCTCTGCTATCCAAACAGCCCCACCGGCAAAACGGCCACCCGGGAATTCTACGAGCAGGTCGTTGCCTTCGCCCACCGGCACCGGATCATCGTCGTCCAGGACGCGGCTCACATCATGCTCTCCTACGACGACCCGCCGCTGTCGTTCCTTTCGGTGGACGGCGCCAAGGAGGTGGGAGTCGAAGTGCACTCGATGTCGAAGGGCTTCCACATGATCGGCTGGCGGCTCGGCTGGGTGTGCGGACACGAAAAGATCGTACAGGCCTTCGCCGACGTGAAAGACAACTGCGATTCCGGCCAGTTCATGGCGATCCAGAAAGCCGGGGCCGCGGCGCTCGCCGATCCAGCGATCCCCCGCGCCGTTCGGGAAAAGTATCGGCGACGGCTGGAAAAGCTCGTCGGCGTGCTCCGGGCGGTGGGCTTCAACTGCGACATGCCGGGCGGCACCTATTTCCTCTACACGAAGAGCCCCAGGGGAGCCGGCGACCGCATCTTCCCAACGGCACAGGAGGCGAGCCAGTTTTTGATCCACGACCTGTCGATCTCAACCGTGCCGTGGGACGATTGCGGAGCCTATCTGCGTTTCTCTGCCACCTACGAGGCCGAGGACGAGGCGACCGAAGATGACTTGATGGCCGAAACGCACAGCCGTCTGCTGCGGGCCCGACTGAAATTCTGACGCCCCGCGCAGGGGCCGCCACACCATTGCTTCCGGAGTTGCACCCCATGGGCCGACACACTGCCATCCGCTTCCTGCTCCTCATCGCCGTGGGCCTGCCGATGGCGCTGCCTGCCGCTGGCTGTAAGGCGAAGAAGGCCGGACTCACAATCAAGCAACGGCTGGAAAAGGCCGAGAAAGAAACCACACCCGACCGCCAGGCGGCCGCCCTGCTGAAGGTGGCCCGCTCACAATTTGCTGCAGGCGACGAAGCAGCCGCGAAGGAGACCGCCACCAAGGCCTTCGAGAGGCTGAAGGGGGAAGGCGACCCCAATCTCTTTACCCAGCGTCTCATCGACGTCGGGGGATTCCTCGCCGATATCGGCGAACGAAAGCCCGCCCGCGAGGCGGTGGGGCTCGCCGTTGGCCTAGCCGACAAGATCGATGATCAGGTCCGCAAAACGCAACTGCTCGCCGATGCCGGGGCGATCTACAAAGCTGCCAGCGATTCCCAGGCGGCGAAGGACACGCTCAAAAAGGCCACAGAGGTGGCCAACGGTGTCGAGGAGCGGTTTCGTGCCGATGCGCTCGCCGCCGTGGCGTTGGGATACACCCGCAGCCAACTGGCCGACGAAGCCAGCGACGTCGTCGACAAACTGCTGGCCGCCGCCCAGAAACTCACGGAACCCCGCGCGAAGGCGGAGGCGCTTGCCGCCGCAGCCGGCGTGCTGGCCCAGACCGGAAAGCAGAAGAAAGCGGCGGAATTGCTGGCCGATGCCGAAGCCTCAGCCAAAAGCGTCACGCGTCTTGAGAGCAGGGCCTACGCACTGCTTGCCGTGGCGATGGCCACCAGCGCCAACGGCGACAACAAGAAGGCGCTGGGCCTGCTGAAGGAAGCTGACAAGGCGGCTGACAAGGTGGCGGAGCCGGCTTCCCAGAAGAAGATCGTCGACAAGGTGCGGGCGACGATGGCCGATCTGGAAAAGAAGCAGAAGAAGTAACGGCTGGTAGGTGCACGTTTTCAACCCGTGGGTGCAAGTTTTCAACCCGTGGGTGCAAGTTTTCAACCCGTGGCAGCAAGTTTTCAACTTGCTGATTCGACAAGAGACAAGATGAAATCTTGTCGCCACAAGGGGAAGAGGAGGGGAGAGGAAGACGGGAACAAGCTAGGGGTTTTTTGAATTGTGGCAGCAGGTTTTCAACTTGCTGATTCGACAAGAGACAAGATGAAATCTTGTCGCCACAAAAAGACACGAGACAATCGTGTTGCCACAAAGAGAGGCGGGGAGGGGAAATTTGAATTGTGGGTGCAAGTTTTCAACTTGCACATGCCTTCGACAAGATGAAATCTTGTCGCCACAAAGAAACACGATGGAATCGTGTCGCCACAAAGAGAGGCGAGACAATCGTGTCGCCACGTTCATCGCATTATTT
>Ga0209829_10001647_pt1 | contig 17842 bp, 15 predicted proteins | sample C_140205_EF_Meta_FD_187311 | JGI IMG/M metagenome (GOLD analysis project Ga0209829, IMG submission 187311) | Freshwater microbial communities from Lake Croche, Canada to study carbon cycling - C_140205_EF_MetaG (SPAdes) (version 2) | ecosystem: Environmental > Aquatic > Freshwater > Lake...
CCAATGAGAAGCTTTTCGAGTGCCCTAATTCTAAGTCAAACAAGGTCGCTAGAGGAACAAGGAGAAGAACTTTAGGTTAAATGACCCCTAAAGATACCTCTGAAATTAGTCGCCGAGTTAGTAATCGCGAAGGGTGGCAAGAACGGAATCGAGTTCATCTACCTTGACCATGACAGTGCGGGCTTTAGAACCTTCAGATGGACCAACGATTCCGCGAGACTCCATCAGATCCATAAGTCGACCAGCTTTTGCAAAACCAACTCGCAATTTTCGTTGCAACATCGAAGTCGATCCAAATTGAGTACCCACTACAAGTTCAACAGCTTGAATGAGGATTTCTAAATCGTCACCAATTTCCTTATCAAGATTCTTATTTGCTTGTGCAACTTGCGTGACATCCTCGCGGTAACGTGGTGAAAGTTGCTTCTTTACATGATTGGTTACTGCTTCAATTTCTCGCTCTGAAACATATGCGCCTTGAATTCTTATTGCTCTGCTTGCTCCCATAGGAATGAAGAGACCATCGCCTTGTCCTATCAACTTTTCAGCGCCAGGACTATCTAGGATTACACGGCTATCAGCAAGGGAAGATGTTGCAAATGAGAGACGAGACGGAACGTTTGCCTTAATAAGTCCGGTCACAACATCAACACTTGGACGTTGTGTTGCAAGTACTAAGTGGATACCCGCAGAGCGAGCAAGTTGGGTAATTCGTACAACAGATTCTTCTACTTCTCTTGCAGCTACCATCATCAAATCTGCCAACTCATCGATAATTACGAGTAGATATGGGTACGGCTCGACAACGCGATCAGAGCCAGGAGGTGCAACAACTTTTCCAGCACGCACAGCCTTATTGAAATCATCGATATGTCTAAATCCAAAGGTAGCTAAATCTTCGTAGCGAAGATCCATCTCGCGCACAACCCAAGTGAGAGTATCGGCTGCCTTCTTTGGATTTGTAATAATCGGAGTAATTAAGTGCGGGATACCTTCATAGGCTGTGAGTTCAACACGTTTTGGATCAATAAGAACTAAGCGAACATCATCGGGCGTTGCACGCATTAAAATTGAGGTAATCATCGCGTTAATCATGGAAGATTTACCTGCGCCAGTAGCACCTGCAACAAGCAAGTGCGGCATTTTCGCTAAGTTGGCACAGACAAAATTACCTTCAACATCCTTACCCAGTGCCACAAGCATGGGGTGATGATCTTGGCCTGCAACACTTGAACGCATGACATCGCCAAGTGCAACGATTTCTCGGTCAGCGTTGGGGATCTCAATACCTACTGCAGATTTGCCCGGAATAGGCGAAAGAATGCGCACTTCGCTACTTGCTACTGCATAAGAAATATTCTTTGACAGTGCAGTAATTCGCTCTACCTTTACTGCATTTCCAAGTTCAACCTCATAACGCGTAACCGTAGGCCCGCGCATAAAGCCAGTTACTTCTGCATCAATTTCAAATTGTTTAAATACTTCGGTAAGCGCTGCGACAACTGATTCGTTGGCCTTGCTCTTAGCCTTGGCGGCAGGTCCAACTTTCAGTAAATCCTGTGATGGAAGTTCATACTTAATATCACTAGTTAGAAGCAGTTGTTCCGGTCGCTTTTCGCTCTTTGGGGCTTCCACCAATTGAGAAACGAGCGGTATGCGAGGAATTTCGACGGTGAACTCTTCATCGAACTCTTCCTCATCAATTTCCTCATCTTCTTCGCTATTCCAAGCGACAACAGGAGATTCGAAGGGAGGAGTATCTGTGATTTCAAAATCAGATTCTTCTCGTGATGGCTTCTTCGACCAGAGCCACACAAGGATTACCTTTATCTTTGCTCCGACCTTCGAGATCGGAGTTGCGGAGATGATAAGTAATCCAAAGAAGAAGATCGCGACCAGAAGTGGGTATGCAAGAAGTGATGTCATCAACGCAACAAGAGGTTTTGCAACCCAATATCCGAGTTGCCCACCACCTGTGCGAATTGCTGTAGCCCCTGTTGGATTGAGGTAACCAAGGGAACCGTTGAGTAAGTGTGCTAATCCCGTGCTGCTCACCAGCAAAGTCAACGTTCCAATCGTGATACGACCGGTTACATGACTGTCATCGGGTTTTCTAAAAAGCCTAAATGCAAAGTAGAGCAAAATCAGTGGAGCTAATACGCCAACTCTTCCAAATGCGCCATAAAAGAGTGAATATAGATTTCGGCCAACATAGTTATCTGCTTTAAACCACGTTCCCGCGAAGGCAGAGAGTGAAAGAAGAAGAACTAGAAGTGCAGCACCATCGCGATGATGTTCTGGATCAAGATCTCGTGCACCACGTGCAACAAAACGAATTGCAGCACCAAGAGTCTTAGCAATGAAGCGCCAGAATGCAGCCAGCCCACGACCTAAAGAGGCGAGTACTGAGCCTCCTGTGATGCTTTTCTTTTTCTTAGCCACACATTCAATCTTAGGTGGAGGGTATTTTTCAGGGGCGTAGGCGCGCCGTCCTAGACCTCAACGACAACCGGAACAATCATCGGACGTCGACGATGCTTTTGTCCAACCCATCCCCCAATAGTTCGACGAACAACTTGTGAAAGTTGATGAGTTCCATTTACACCTTCTGCAACTGCGGCTGTAAGTGCTTTTTCAATCTGACCCTTTACTTCGTCGAAGAGAGCTTCATCTTCGTTGAAGCCACGTGCATGAATATCAGGACCTGCAACTATTTTTCCTGTCTGTGATTCGATGACAACAATTACTGAAATGAATCCTTCTTCACCCAATATACGTCGATCTTTCAATGAAGATTCGGTGATATCCCCGATGCTCTGTCCATCAACATAGACAAATCCGCACGGAACTGAACCAGATACTTCTGCATGATGATCGACAAGATCTACAACAATTCCATTTTCAATAATAAAAGTGTTCTCTCTAGGTACACCGGCTTCAATCGCTAATTCGGCATTTGCCTTTAAATGCCTCCATTCTCCATGCACCGGCATTACATACTTAGGCTTCACGATGTTGTAGCAATACAGGAGCTCACCCGCTGCAGCGTGGCCAGAGACGTGCACCATCGCATTTGCCTTATGAACTACTTTTGCGCCAAAACGTGTGAGTTCGTTGATAACTCTAAAGACTGAGTTCTCATTTCCCGGAATGAGCGATGAAGCCAAAATAACTGTGTCGCCATCACCAACTCGAATCTGATGGTCGCCATTTGCCATGCGCGACAGCGCTGCCATCGGTTCGCCCTGTGAGCCAGTACAGATAAGTACAACTCGATCATCATAATTATCTAAATCACGTGCATCGAAGAGAATTCCTGAGGGAACTTTTAGGTAGCCCATATCTTCGGCAATCTTCATATTTCGAATCATGGAGCGCCCAATAAATGCCACTCTTCGATCATGTAACGCTGCCGTATCAATAACTTGCTGTACTCGGTGAACGTGTGAACTAAATGAGGCAACTATTACGCGGCGCTTAGTTGAAGCAATCACGCGATTGAGCGCCGGCATAATTTCACGTTCTGATGGAGTAAATCCTGGAACATCCGCATTTGTGGAATCTACGAGGAAGAGATCTACTCCTTCTTCACCAAGACGAGCAAAAGTTCGTAGATCTGTGATGCGACCATCGAGAGGTAATTGATCCATCTTGAAGTCACCAGTGTGTAGCACGGTTCCGGCCTTGGTATGAATTGCAACAGCTAGCGCGTCAGGAATTGAATGATTCACTGCTACAAATTCAAGTTCGAATGGTCCGACATCTTCCTTTTCTCCCTCGTGTACTTCACGAGTAAGTGGAGAGATTCGATGCTCTTTACACTTTGCTGCAATCAGCGCAATTGTTAGCGGTGACCCATAGACAGGAATATCACCACGTTCACGCAGAAGATATGGAACGGCTCCAATATGATCTTCATGGCCGTGCGTGAGAAATATTCCTACAACATCTGCAAGGCGATCTCGAATATAACTAAAGTCAGGCAAAATTAAATCAATTCCTGGTTGATTATCTTCAGGAAAGAGAACGCCACAATCAACAATCAGTAACTTATTATTGAATTCATAGACGGTCATATTTCGACCAATTTCTGAGATTCCGCCAAGTGCAACGATACGAAGGCCCCCGGCAACTAACTTGCTCGGAGTTCCAAGGTTTGGATGGGGATGTTGTGTCATGCGTTGAGTTGTTGGCTAATTCTTAAGCACGACGCCGCCAGCAGTCAGATCTTTACGCAATTGTTCGATCTGTGCTTCGGTTGCATCAACGAGTGGCAAGCGTGTAGTTCCACCAGGTAGGCCCATGAGTGACATCGCTGCCTTGGTCAAAATTGCACCTTGCGTGCGGAAAGTTCCAGTAAATACTGGAAGAAGTTCTTGATGAATTTCAAGTGCGCGTGTGGCATTTCCTGCAAACCAAGCATCGAGCATCGCTTTGAGTTGCAATCCAACGGTATGTCCGCAGACAGAGACAAACCCCACTGCGCCAACGGATAAGAATGGCAAGTTGAGAATGTCATCGCCGGAGTAGACAGGAATTCCGCAGCGCTTAATCACCCAGGAAGTTGCCGCAATATTTCCCTTGGCATCTTTAAGAGCAACAATATTGTCGACCGTTTCAAAGAGTTTCACAATCGTGTCAGATTCAATCTCAACGCCCGTGCGGCCAGGAATGTCATACATCATGATGGGCAAATCTGTTGCTGCAGCAACTGCGCGGAAGTGCGCTTCAATTCCTGCTTGCGGTGGTTTGTTGTAATAGGGAGTAACAATCAGAATTCCGTCAGCGCCGGCTTCTTGAGATCGCTTTGCTTGCTCGACCGTATATGAAGTTTCGTTATCGCCAGCTCCAGAGAGAACTTGAATTTTTGATCCAACGACGCTCTTAACAACCTTGATGATCTCAAGTTTTTCAGAAGATTTCGTTGTTGGAGCTTCTCCAGTTGTTCCGTTGACTGCGATGCCATCATGTCCTGTATCAACAAGGTGTTGAGCGAGTTTTGCGACTCCATCCCAATCGATCGCCCCATCCTTATTGAAGGGGGTCACCATTGCGGTGATTAATCGACCAAAAGGTACTTGCGAACTCATCCGCGCATCTTATCGCTTAAGGCGCGATACGACCAGATTTTTCAAATGCGCCGTATGTTAGCGGCATCAATTTCGCGAATTCGGCTTCCATTTTCTCAGCGACCATCTCAATTTCGCGTTGAGGATAGCTTGGGAAATGCGATCCTTCACGTGAGGTGCGTAAAGATAAGAAATTCATTAGCGCACGTGCATTCATCGTGACATACATCGATGAATACGTTGCAACAGGCAGAACTGCTCGTGCAACTTCGCGAGCGACGCCTGCGTCTAACATCTTCTGGTACGAATCGTATGCAACAAGATAGGCATCTTTCATAGCTTTGACAGTTATCTCAAATTGTTCCGCCGTACCATCTTCAAAGGTGTATGCACCTGTTTTTCCCACCTGAATAAGTTTGCGCTCTTTAGACGGAATATAAAAGACTGGCTTCAATTCGCGATAACGACCAGATTCTTCGTTGTAAGAAGCGATGCGGTGGCGCATAAATTCGCGGAAGACAAATATTGGTGCCGATACAAAAAATGTCATTGAAGTGTGTTCAAAAGGTGAACCATGACGTTCGCGTGCAAGATAGTTAATTAATCCGGCAGAACGAGCTGGATCTTCGCCGATCTCATCCATAGATTGCTCGCCCGCAGTCGAGACACGAGCAGCCCAAATAACATCAGCATCGCTGGCACTGGACTTGATGAGTTCTACAGATACATCATCTCTAAAAATAACTGTCTCGGACATGAGCGCACCTTATCCATCAACCCCCCTACTCTTTATGGATATCTAGGGCAGAATGTCCGCGTGTCCAGAGTGAACCGCGCCACCGTTACTCAAAGCCTGAGCGTCTCCTTCACTGTTGGCCTCTATGGCGTCGCCTTTGGCGCTGCAAGTATCGCTGCAGGATTTTCGCTGCTGCAAACTTGCTTACTCTCACTCCTTACTTTTTCTGGTGCATCACAATTCGCCGTCGTCGGAGTTATCGGCGCCGGAGGAAGTGCGCTCAGTGCAATAACGACAGCTTCATTGCTCGGTATCAGAAATATGTTATATGCAATGCGCATGGCACCTATTCTCAAAGTGCGTGGCTTCACAAAGATCATTGCAGCTGAAGTAACTATCGATGAATCAACTGGTGTCGCAATCGGTCAAGAAAGTCTTGGCGCCGATGCTATGAAACACGGTTTCTGGCTTACGGGTATTGGCGTCTATATCTTCTGGAATTTCTTCACGGTCCTCGGCGCCCTTGGCGCGCAAGCAATGGGAAATCCATCCTCATGGGGACTTGATGCTGCTGTACCTGCTGCATTTCTGGGACTTGTATGGCCGCGACTTATTGGAAACTTTGAGCGCGCTCTAGCCGCTTCATCATTGATTCTCGCTGTTGTACTGAGTCCGATCCTTGGGGCAGGGCTGCCAATTATTTCAACGGCTCTGCTTGCCGTTGCATTTGGATGGAAGGCACGTAGATGAACGCGCTATGGATCAGCGTCTTAGGAACAGGTGCAATCGCATTTGGACTTAAGTATCTAGGGCACTCAATCCCAGAGAAGTATTTAACAAATCCCCGAATGCTACGAATTAATACTCTGATTCCGATTGCCTTATTGAGCGCCCTGGTAGGAGTTCAAACTATTACCGAAAAAGGTAAATGGATTATTGATCAGCGCCTTGCTGGAGTTGCGGTAGCCCTAATTGCCTTGAGCCTTAAAGCTCCATACTTCGTTGTGGTGATATCTGCAGCGATAACTTCTGCAGTTATCTACAGAGTTAGATAATCCCCAAAGAAGTGAGCTTCGCCTTCAGATCATTATCTGATGGTTCAGTCAAATGGGTGCCATCAGAAAATACGATGACCGGAATTGATTGCGCTCCGCCATTTATTTCTTGAACCTTAGCCGCTGCTGAGTGATCTGCTTCGACATCGACATGGTTTACCTGAACATCGAGTTCTTCAAGAAGTCGCTTTGATCGGCGGCAATCTCCACACCAATCTGCACCGTACATTGTGATATCTGCTTTAGCCACGATTCCTCCAATTACATTAAGTTTTCAAGGCCGAATGTCAGCCCTGGATGTGAAACCACCTGACGTACGCCAAGAAGTACACCTGGCATAAAACCTACTCGGTCTATCGAGTCATGTCGTATCGAAAGTGTTTCGCCGATGCCGCCCAAGAGAACTTCTTGGTGCGCAACTAGCCCGCGAAGACGAACAGAGTGGACTGGAATATCTCCGACGGTTGCACCACGTGCGCCATCAAGTGAAGAAGTCGTGGCATCTGGCATTGCGCCAAGCCCTGCCTCTTTTCGCGCCTTAGACATTAATTCGGCAGTGCGGGCCGCAGTTCCTGATGGAGCATCAACCTTATTTGGGTGATGGAGTTCAATAATTTCTGCAGATTCAAAATACTTTGCAGCTTTTGTCGCAAACTCCATCATCAGAACTGCGCCGATAGCAAAGTTTGGAGCAATCAGAACGCCAGATTTGGATGAAGAAAGGAATGACTTAATTTTTGAAATACGTGCCTCATCGAAGCCGGTAGTGCCGACAACTGCGCTGATATTGTTCTTGATAAGAAATTCTAGATTAGCCATTACTGAATCTGGTGTCGTGAAATCGACGACAACTTGAGCACCAGATGAAACAAGTGAATCGAGTGAATCACCGAGATCAAGCTGCGCAACAAGTTCAAGGTCTTGAGCTTCAGTGACAGCTTTAACAACCTCTGAACCCATGCGACCACGAGAACCAAGTACACCGACTTTAATCATCGCCCTAACACCTTCTCAAATTTAGACTCGTTTTTAAATGGACCAACAAGTGCAAGAGTAGGCGTTTTGACCAAGAACTCGCTGGCAATTTCGCGAATGTCTTCTGTGCTTACGCGTGCGATAGCTTTAAGAATTTCATCGAAATCCATAACTTGTCCGTACACAATTTCATTTTTGCCAATGCGGCTCATGCGCGACCCTGAATCCTCTTGGCTCAAGACCAGAGATCCTCGGACCGCGCCTTTTGCGCGTTCAATCTCCTCATGGGTCATTCCATTATCGGCGACATCGCCCAAGACGCTTCGAATGATTTCTACGACTTCTACAGCCTTTGTTGGATTACACCCAGCATAAAAACCAATCAGGCCAGAACCAGCGAATTGTTGCGCATACGAATAGACAGAGTAGGCAAGTCCGCGCTTCTCACGAATTTCCTGGAAGAGACGCGACGACATTCCGCCACCAAGTGCTGCAGAGAGAATTCCCATCGCGAAACGTCTTTCATCTGCTCTAGCAACGCCCTCCATTCCGTAGAACATATGAGCTTGCTCGCTCTTTTTATACATCAGGCCAACAGATTGTTGTTTCGTATTCTTCACAGGAGTATTGGGGCGAATGACTGGAGCTGCCATTACATTGAGGAAGTTATCGCGAGAGAGCGCCTCTTCAACCATGGCAACAACGCGCTTGTGTTTAATATTTCCAGCAACTGCAACAACTAAATCCTGTGGCAGGTATTTCTTCTTATAGTAATTAAAGACAGTGTTGCGAGACATTCCATTAATAGAATCAACGGTGCCCAGGATTGGACGCCCAATTGGTGTATTTCCATAATATGTATCGCTAAAGAGATCATGTACTAAATCGCTCGGATCATCATCGCGCATTGCAATCTCTTCGAGAACTACTTTGCGTTCAGCATCGACATCGAGAGCGGTAACAATGGAAGAGGTGATCAGATCGCTGACGACTTCGATAGCCATCGGCAGATCAGTATCAATGACACGTGCATAGAAGCAGGTGTACTCCTTTGAGGTGAAGGCATTCATCTCGCCACCAACAGATTCGATGGAGGATGAAATTTCTAGCGCGGTGCGACTGGTGGTTCCCTTAAATAAAAGGTGTTCTAAAAAGTGAGAAGCACCAGCCGTAGCCGGTGCTTCATCACGAGAACCTACATTGACCCAAATTCCCACAGCGGCGCTGCGCACTGACGGAACTTCTTCCGTAACAATGCGCAGACCACTTGAGTGAACTGAGCGTCTGACTGACATGTACTTATTCAGCAGCTGGTGTTGTTCCATCTTCGAGAACTGGAACCAAAGAGAGCTTGCCCTTTGGATCAATCTCGCCGATTTCAACCTGAATCTTGTCGCCAACCTTCATGACATCTTCAAGGTTTTCAATGCGCTTTCCGCCATGCATCTTACGAATCTGAGATACATGCAGAAGGCCATCTTTACCTGGCATCAATGAGACAAATGCGCCGAATGTTGCAAGCTTTACAACAGTTCCGAGGTAACGCTCTCCCACTTCTGGCATTTGTGGATTAGCAATTGCATTGATCTGTGCGCGAGCAGCTTCAGCTGAAGGTCCATCGGTTGCACCGATATAGATAGTTCCATCATCTTCAATTGAAATTTCTGCGCCAGTCTCATCTTGAATCTGGTTAATAATCTTGCCCTTAGGTCCGATTACTGCACCGATTTGATCAACTGGAATCTTTACAGAGATGATGCGAGGAGCATATTGGCTCATCTCATCTGGAGAATCGATTGCTTCATTCATGACATCAAGAATCGCAAGACGCGCTTCTTTTGCCTGGTGAAGTGCACCAGCAAGAACTGATGCAGGAATTCCATCGAGCTTTGTATCTAGCTGAAGAGCTGTAACAAAGTCTTTTGTTCCGGCAACCTTGAAGTCCATATCTCCGAATGCATCTTCTGCACCGAGGATATCTGTGAGTGCAACGTATTCAATCTTTCCATCAACATCATCTGAGATAAGACCCATTGCGATACCTGCAACTGGCGCCTTGAGTGGCACACCAGCTTGAAGCATTGACAGTGTCGATGCACATACAGAACCCATCGACGTTGATCCATTTGAACCAAGCGCTTCAGAGACTTGACGAATTGCATATGGGAACTCTTCACGAGTTGGAAGTACTGGGATAAGTGCGCGCTCAGCAAGAGCACCGTGACCGATTTCGCGGCGCTTAGGTGTGCCAACACGTCCAGTTTCACCAGTTGAATATGGTGGGAAGTTGTAGTTGTGCATATAACGCTTAGAGGTTTCAGGGCTCATTGTGTCGAGCTGTTGTTCCATCTTCAGCATATTTAGCGTTGTGATTCCGAGAATCTGTGTCTCTCCACGTTCAAAGATTGCAGATCCGTGAACACGAGGAATAACTTCTACCTCTGCAGAGAGCGCACGAATGTCACGGAGTCCGCGACCATCGATACGAATCTTGTCACGCAATACGCGCTGACGAACCAGCTTCTTCGTTAATGAACGAAATGCTGCTGAAACTTCCTTTTCGCGACCTTCAAATGCTGCAGAAACTGTCTCTTTAGTAGAAGCAGAAACTTCATCAATCTTTGTCTCGCGCTCTTGCTTTCCTGAGATTGTCAGAGCCTTTGCAAGATCATCTTTAGCTGCCTTTTCTACCGCTGCAAAAACATCATCTTGGTAATCAAGGAAGACTGGGAATTCAGCTGTTGGCTTTGCAGCAACTGCTGCAAGCTTTGACTGCGCTTCACAGAGAATACGGATAAATGGCTTTGCTGCATCTAATCCTTGCGCGACGATCTCTTCAGTTGGAGCTTTTGCACCACCTGCAATGAGACCGATTGTGCGAGAAGTAGCTTCTGCTTCAACCATCATGATTGCTACATCGTCAGCTGTTACGCGACCTGCAACGACCATATCGAACACTGCGTTTTCAACCTGTGAGTGATTAGGAAATGCAACCCACTGACCATCGATAAGTGCAACGCGCACGCCGCCGATAGGTCCAGAGAATGGAAGTCCTGCAAGTTGTGTTGACATTGATGCTGCGTTGATAGCAATCACGTCATACATGTGATCAGGATCTAGCGCCATAACTGTTACAACGATTTGAACTTCATTGCGAAGTCCCTTAATAAATGATGGGCGTAATGGGCGGTCGATCAAGCGGCAGGTGAGAATTGCCTCTTCTGATGGACGACCTTCACGGCGGAAGAAAGATCCTGGAATCTTTCCAATTGCATACATCTTCTCTTCAACATCCACTGTAAGTGGGAAGAAGTCGAATTGGTCTTTAGGTGTCTTTGAAGCTGTTGTTGCTGAGAAGATCATTGTCTGATCATCTAGATATACAGCTGCTGATCCTGCTGCTTGCTTTGCAAGGCGACCTGTTTCAAAGCGAATCTCTCGCTTTCCGAACTTTCCGTTATCGATAACGGCTACTGCTGTCTTAACGTCTTGACCCTCCATTGGGTCCTCCTTTTATGCTATTTGTTTCAAATTCCAAGGTGCATGAGTGCAGCTTGGAGCGGTAACTACACGCGAGGCGAAACAAATGAATCTTCGATCGAAGTTCACAGATGAAAGCATCTGGAAACCACTACCGAGGACCATTAGTCCCCCGGCGGGTAATTAATAATTTTTGTTAGCGGCGAATTCCGAGCTTCTCGATAATTGCACGATAACGGCTGATATCTGTCTTTGCGAGGTACTGCAAGATGCGACGACGACGACCTACGAGCAACAAGAGACCACGACGGTTGTGGTGATCATGTGGGTTGGTCTGAAGGTGTGTAGTAATTTCTTCAATACGACGTGAAAGTAAAGCGACCTGAGCTTCAGGGCTTCCTGTATCAGTAGCTGATGAGCCGTACTTCGCAATGATTTCTTTCTTTACTGCTGGTGTTAGTGCCATGTTTCTATATTCCTTTTCATGTTAAGTACATCAGTACTGTTCAAGAGGCTTCCCGGTTTGTATCACGGGAAATCACTTTCTCGTTGGACAGGGAGAACTTTACCGGCCGAGCTATAGATAGTGAAATCGAGGCAGGAATACGCCTATTTCTCAGTTAATTCGCGGGCCTTGTCGCAATCCTTCTTCATCTGCACTAATAAATCTTGAAGACCATCAAATTTAAGGGTTGGACGCAAGTACCAACCAAATTCGATAGATGCATTCTTGTCATATAAATCCAAGCCTTCTTGATCAAGTGCATATGCCTCAACTTGTCTGCCGCGCACGCCTTCGAAAGTTGGATTAGTTCCGATTGAAATTGCAGCAGGCCAAAAGTTAATTCCTACAGTGAGCCACCCAGCATAAACGCCGTCGGCAGGAATTGTTTGTCCGTCAATATTGCCGAGGTTCGCCGTTGGATAACCAATCTCTCTTCCGCGTTTTTCACCATGAACAACAACACCATCTAAGCGATGTGGGCGAGAAAGTAGTTCGCGTGCTTGCTCCACTTTTCCATCAATGACTAGCGCTCGGATACGTGATGATGAAATTACTTCAGTATCAGCTTTAAGGTCTTGAACATCTACGGTGAAATTATGCTTCAGGCCATCTTTGATGAGTGAGTCCACATTTCCTGCTGCCTTGTGACCGTAGGTGAAATTCTTGCCGACAATTACTGTGCTGGCATGTAGTTGGGCGACCAAAATAGTGCTGACGAAATCTTCGGGTGACATGGCAGCAAACTTCTCATTAAATTTCATTACAGCAACTTGATCTGCGTTATGAATTTTAAGTAGTTCGACGCGATCTGACAGTGTCGTAAGCAAAGTAGGAGCTTTATCCGGGGCAAACACTGTGGTGGGGTGTGGATCAAATGTCAGTGCCACAATTGAACGTCCCGCCGCTATCTCTTTGGCACGGTTCAGTAGAAGTTGATGTCCTTTATGAACACCATCAAAGACGCCAATGACGACTACGTTGGTCTCAGACATATGCCAATCTTGCCTTACCTAGTTCGTCGCCGCAAAAACTGCGATGGGTTTAGCTTTTGCACCTTCATCTTTTAAGAGGGCAATCAATCTATTATCCGGTGACAAAGCTGCTGTAATAGAGGTGTGACCATTTTCAGAAAGTGGGCGACCGAAGGAAAGTTCGTGGACTTCATCCAAAGTCAGTTCGCGCACTGTAAACGTTACCCGCGCAACATCTGCCAGGGCCAACGCAGTAAATTTCTGCGCTTTCAAATCTTCAAATGAGACTGCATCTTTCTCTGTAAAGCCAGCCACCCGTGTGCGTCTCAAGGCGCTGAGATGTCCGCCCACTTTGAGTTCGATTCCAAGATCTCGCCCAATAGCGCGGATAAATGTGCCAGCAGAACATGTGACTTCGATATCTACTTCTGTGGTCTTAACAAGATGGCGAATCGCAAGAATATCTAATTGCGAAATAGTTACCTGGCGAGCTTCAAGTTCAAATGTTTCACCTGCGCGAACTCGATCATAGGCGCGTTCTCCCCCAACTTTCACAGCAGAGACCGAAGATGGACGTTGTGCAATAGTGCCAATCATTGATTTCAATACTCGTTCAATTTCACTATCAGCCACACCTGATGCATCGGCTGAAGATAGAACTTCGCCTTCTTTATCATCTGTAATTGTTGAGGTGCCGAGAACAATTGTCGCCACATATGATTTATCGCCATCAGTGATGTATTGCAACAACCGAGTTCCGTTACCAAACCCAAGCACAAGAATTCCTGTAGCCATTGGATCTAACGTGCCAGCATGTCCCACTTTACGAGTTCCGAGAGCTTTGCGGCCAACGGCAACCACATCATGACTGGTCATTCCCCCAGCTTTATCTACAACCAGGAAGCCGTCGTTCATTAGTTCTTAAATTTATCTTCAACGATGCGCGGGGCTTTATATGCATCTTCAACTACTGGCTTTGCATTTTCACGAGCTTTTGCAACTTCGGCATCCAACTGGTGCACGCGTTCAAGCAGTGAATCAAGTGCTTTAGCTGATTCGGGAAGACCGTCAAGAATGAATTCAAGTGAGGGCGTAATGCGAGTGCCGAGATCTTTACCGACAGCGCTACGAATTACCCCTTTTGCAGATTCAAGGGCAGCCGCAGTTGCAGATCGCTCATCTTCTCCACCCAGTACGGTGTAGAAGATAGAGGCGTTCTGGAGATCTCCAGTAACGCGCGCATCGGTAACAGTGACAAAGCCAAGACGAGGATCTTTGATCTTCGTCTCAAGCAGCTGTGCCACTACTACTTTGATGCGGTCTGCAACCTTGTGGCTGCGATGTGAGTTTCCCAATTTACTTTTCCATTTCTGGCTTTTTAGGCGCGCTTCTTCTCGCGCATCTCGAAGACTTGAATGATGTCTCCCACTTGCAGTTCAGTTCCCTTACCTACGCCGATACCGCACTCGAAGCCCTCGCGAACTTCAGTTGCATCATCTTTAAAGCGCTTGAGAGATTCGATGGTGACTTCTTCTGCAATAACTGCTCCGTCGCGCATAACGCGTGCCTTTGCATTTCTGCGGATGATTCCATCGGTAACAACAGAACCTGCAATTGTTCCGACCTTTGAAGATTTGAAGAGATCGCGTACTTCGGCGTTACCGAGTACAACTTCCTCAAATTCTGGCTTGAGAAGACCCTTAAGGGAAAGCTCAATCTCTTCAATTGCGTTATAGATAACTGAGTAGAAGCGAACTTCGACGCCTTCTTGATCTGCATAAATTGCAGTCTGCGGTTCTGGCTTAACGTTAAAGCCAATCACTACTGCAGTAGATGCTGAAGCAAGAGTGATATCGCTCTTTGTAATAGCTCCAACGCCGCGGTGGATAACACGAAGATCAACTTCTGCTCCGACATCGAGTTGCATAAGTGCATCTTCGAGCGCTTCAACAGAACCTGACACGTCACCCTTGAGGATGAGGTTCAGTGTTGAAATCTTGGATTGCTCCATGAAGTCTTCGAGTGAAACCTTCTTGCGAGCCTTCGCCAATTGCGCATTGCGTTCTGCAGCTTGGCGCTTTTCAGCAATCTGACGTGAAGTACGGTCATCTTCAGCAACGAGGAATGTATCTCCTGCATTAGGAACTGAGGTGAAACCAAGTACCTGCACTGGACGAGATGGACCTGCTTCTTCAACAGTATTTCCATCTTCATCGTGCATTGCACGAACGCGACCAAATGATCCTCCGGCGACAATTGCATCTCCGACCTTGAGTGTTCCGCGTTGCACAAGAACTGTTGCAACTGGGCCGCGACCGCGATCGAGGTGAGCTTCAATTGCAACACCACGAGCGACATCGAGTGCCACTGCGCGAAGATCAATTGCAGCATCTGCAGTAAGGAGAATTGAATCGATAAGGTCGTTAACGCCCACGCCTGATTTAGCTGAGACGTTTACGAAGATTGTGTCTCCGCCGTACTCTTCAGCGATCAAGTTGTACTCAGTTAATTGCTGGCGGACCTTATCTGGGTTTGCGCCTTCCTTATCAACCTTGTTCACCGCAACAACGATTGGTACGTCGGCTGCTTGAGCATGGTTAAGAGCTTCGATTGTCTGAGGCATGATGCCGTCATCGGCTGCAACAACGAGAACTGCAATATCGGTTACCTTCGCACCACGAGCACGCATAGCGGTGAACGCTTCGTGGCCTGGTGTATCGATAAATGTAATTGCGCGATTAACGCCATCGTGATCATGGTGAATTTGGTAGGCACCAATGTGCTGAGTAATTCCACCCGCTTCACCCTTGATGACTTCAGTCTTACGGATTGCATCGAGCAACGAAGTCTTACCGTGATCGACGTGTCCCATAACTGTGACAACTGGTGGGCGCGGAGAAAGATTTTCTTCATCGAAATCGCTCATTTCAGCAGCTAAATCGATATCAAATCCTTGTAGCAATTCGCGATCTTCTTCTTCTGGTGAGACAACTTCGATGAGATATCCAAGTTGTGCACCAAGAATTTCGAAAGTATCTGCATCCACTGATTGCGTTGCAGTCACCATTTCACCTAAGTGGAATAGCGCTGAAACTAACGCTGCTGGATCTGCATTGATCTTCTCGGCAAAATCAGCAAGAGATGAACCACGGCGCATACGAATCTTTGTCTTTCCATCACCGTGAGGAATAACTGCGCCACCAAGTTGTGGTGCTTGCATATTGTCGAATTCTTCGCGCAGCGCCTTACGTGACTTCTGCTTACGCTTTGAAGATTTACTTGCATTCTTTCCAAATGCACCTGCAGTTCCTCCGCGACCTGGACCGCGATTAGGACCGCCGCCGCCTGGACGTTGTGGACCACCTGCTGCACCGCCAGGTGCACCACCAGTGTTCGCACCTTGTGAACGATAAGGACCTTGTGAAGTTGGTGCACCACCAGTGCGTGGTGGATAGTTTCCAGTTCCACCTGTACCTGCTGGACGTTGTGCACCTGGACGTGCTGCAAAACCTGGACGAACAGAACCTGGACGTGCACCTGTCATTCCTGGACGAGGTGCGCCAGTTGATCCTGCTGGTCGTTGCGGTGGACGTGGAAGTGCGCCACCTGATGAAAACGGATTATTTCCTGGACGTGGTTGTGCAGGACGTGGTGCTTGTGGAACTGCGCCACCTGATGAGAACGGATTATTTCCTGGTCTGCTCTGTGTTGGACGAGGAGCTGCAGGTGTTGCTGGAGTTTCAGTTGCGGCAGCTTTTGCTTCTTCAACTGCAACTTTCTCTGCCTCACGAGATGCTTTGAGTGCAGCAAGATCAACGCCGAGTTCAGCTGCAAGTTCAGCAGCGAGTTCTGGATTAACTTCAGCAGTTTTCTTCGAGGCAGCAGTCTTCTTTGCAGCTGCTTTCTTAACTGGCTTTTTCTCTTCGACAGGTTTCGCATCCGGATAGAGCGCAACTAACTTGCGAACTACCGGTGCTTCAACTGTTGATGATGCTGATCGGACGAATTCGCCCATTTCTTGGAGCTTTGCAAGGACTTCCTTGCTCTCCATACCGAGTTGCTTTGCTAACTCGTGTACGCGGACCTTTGACACATTTCTCCTGTCTTGGCCCGCATTAAAAATTGTGGGATGCGAGCCCTAGTTGTTCGACCTCATGATGTAAACGAGCTCATTTGAGTTTCATATCTTTCGCATCCATTTCAGTAGTTCTACTCGCACTTATGCGATGGGCTTAGTCTAGCCAAAGAGGCTGAAAATCCCTATTTCACGCGGGAGTATCAGGATGAATGTCGATTCTCCAGCCGGTAAGGCGTGCGGCTAATCGAGCATTCTGTCCATCTTTTCCGATTGCTAATGAGAGTTGGTAATCCGGAACAACTACTTTTGCAGAACGTGTTGACTCATCAACGATGGTCACACTTGTTACCTTTGCTGGAGCAAGTGCGTGTGCGACAAATTTTGCGGGATCTTCATCCCAGTCGACGATATCAATCTTCTCTCCGTTCAATTCATTCATGACAGCTTGCGAACGAGAACCCATTGGTCCAATGAGTGAACCTTTTGGCGATACGCCAGCACGATGTGAACGCACCGCAATCTTTGTGCGATGTCCTGCTTCTCGAGCTACCCCCATAATTTCAACGATGCGATCTTGAATCTCAGGAACTTCTAGTGCAAAGAGCTGCTTCACAAGTGCAGGGTGGCTGCGCGAGAGCATGATCTCGGGGCCCTTCATTCCTTGCTTTACCTCAACAACGAAACATTTGATGCGATCTCCGTGGTTATAGACCTCACCAGGAACTTGTTCTTGCGGAGGAATTCGTCCTTCCACTCTTCCAAGATTGACGTTAATCATCTTTGGATCGCGACCTTGCTGAACAATTCCAGAAATAACATCGCCGACAGAAGCGGTGAACTCGCCAACAATTTCTGCATCATTTGTCGCACGCATCTGCATTTTGATTACTTGACGAGCAGTAGATGTTGCAATGCGCGCAAATCCTTCAACTTCCAAAACATCTTCACTTATTCGCTCGCCGAGCTCGTTAAA
>Ga0209829_10001649_pt1 | contig 17823 bp, 21 predicted proteins | sample C_140205_EF_Meta_FD_187311 | JGI IMG/M metagenome (GOLD analysis project Ga0209829, IMG submission 187311) | Freshwater microbial communities from Lake Croche, Canada to study carbon cycling - C_140205_EF_MetaG (SPAdes) (version 2) | ecosystem: Environmental > Aquatic > Freshwater > Lake...
GTTCGGCTCGCTACGCTTCGCCTCTCTCCGTCACCCCAGAGGGAGCTCCTTCAATGGCGTCGCGCTCTTCCAATTTACAGAAACATTTTTACACTCCCATTGTGAGTGATCGGGTGTGTTGGATTAGGCGGCAAGTTTCATTCCCCCGGAGAAGTACTCGTGTACTCCCAACCAGAGGGATCCTGGGAACGTGGTGGGATTGAGAGCACGGAACGAGCGAACCCCCTGTAACTCCAAGCGCAACTCCATCCACAACCTCCCCAACCAGTTTTCACCTACCCATTCACCCTCCACGAGTTTCATCCCCCAGAACTTCGAGGAAACCCCACTCCGTTTCGTACAATCCTCGATAATGATCGAATCGGGATCCTGTTTCATCAGTTCCTCCTGAAGTTTTGGATAAAACTCTAACTTGATCATCAGAACAATTATCATGAGATCGAGATCCATCTCACTCCGAGGAGTGATCACCAACTTCTCCTTGTGTTTCTTCATCATCATCTTGGAACTCATCGGGGATTTCGATTCCCTGATCTCACTACGAACCCCCTCATCCTCGAACCTCATACTCTGAAAGAGATGTTCGGTAGTGGGGTATCTTAACCCCTCCACCCTTACGGGAAGGGAACACATGTTCCCCATCCATCCGTTGGGTTCATCCACTTTCCTGATCGTGAGAACGGTGTTCTCCGAGTTGTTGATCGTTCCGGGCCAGTTATTGATGAGGTGTTGTATTTTCATGCACCCAGAATATCCGATCCGGGTGGACAACAGCTGTCATGAGCTCGATTAGGATTCGGAAATCATGAACAAGATTGAATGACTTACTTAATCAGCCCCTCTTTTCTGCACCAGTCGGGCCAGAGATTGAAGGGGAGGTATTCGCTGAGATCTGAGGATTTCGATGTCCACTGCCACATCTCTAGGAGCCACTCCTTTGTAGAAAAGGAAATCAGATGAGATCCATCCGTGAGGAGGTAATAGAGGCTCTTTTCTAGATGTTGCTTCAATTCATGCTGCGCAAGAGCCAACTCGGCACCCGTGAAGGTGTCGCACTGCAATTCCGGGTTTTCTGAGTGGCATCTCTTTGACTCCATCTTCAAAGTCTCAATCATCATCTCCATCTTGCTATGAGGAACCCGTTTGCGGGTTGGGTCAGGTGTATTCATCAAGCAAGGCTAAATCATTCGGGGTGACACACTGTGTCGTCAGCGTTAAATAGATTCTTTATACATTTATGCCACGTACAATCGCCATTTGCTACGACTTCGACGGGACACTCTGTCCCCGCTACATGCAGGAATACGGATACATTCCCCAGCTCGGGGTGAAGCCAAAGCACTTCTGGAAGATGGCGGTCGAACTTGCGAAGTCCCAGAACGCTGACCCTATTCTCTGCTACATGTTCCTCATGGTCCGCGAGGCCGGGATGCATAATGGGGTGGAGCTGACTCGCGAGTCGTTCCAGAAACACGGAAAGAACATCGATTTCTTTCCTGGCGTCGAAACTTGGTTCGGGCGGATGAACAGATTCGCCAAGAGCAAGGGGGTGAAGCTCGAGCATTATATCATCTCCTCGGGAATCAAGGAGATGATCGAGGGGTGCAAAATCGGGAAAGAGTTCAAGACCATCTACGCCTCTTCATTCCTCTACGATCAGAACGGCGTCGCGAAGTGGCCCTCCATGGCCGTGAATTACACGACCAAGACTCAGTTCCTCTTCCGCATCAACAAGGGATGCCTCAATGTCTGGGACACAGCCGGTATCAACGCTTACCAGCCGATGGAGAAACGCCCCGTGCCATTTTCACGGATGATCTTCATCGGAGACGGGGAGACCGACGTCCCCTGCATGAGTCTGGTGAAGAATCTCGGCGGCTACTCCGTTGCCGTACACAAGCCAGGCGCCGTTACAAAAAAGAAGGCCAGACTCTTGCTGGATGAAGGCCGCGTGAACCTGATCTCACCCGCCGACTACACCGCAGGGTCGGTGCTGGATAAGGAAGTTAGGAAGTTGCTTGCAGCTATGCTTGAGTAGGTTGCCAGCTAGAGGTCCGCAGCCATTTTCCGTATGTCGGCCTCGACCTGCTCCTTGAGGCCCCTTGGACCGATGATTTTGGCCGAGGCTCCCCAGCTAAGAATCCAAGGCTTCAACTCAAGATAGGTCGGCTCGTCGAAGGGCAAGGTTAGGCGGACGCCTCCGCCCGGCAGCTTCTCGATCTTCTGCTCAGGATGCCAGAGGGTCTCGCCGGCGCGCTGGGCCGATTCCTTGGTAAACTCGATGACGACGGGTTTCCTAGCCTTGGTCTCGCAGGGAACTACACCAAAGCTGTAGCGGAATGAATCCTTCGGATCCATCCACAGCGGCTTGAAGGTCTCATCGGTCAGCCTCGCATTACTGATGCGGGCGAATTTCAGGGTGCGACGCTCGGGCTTTCCGGCTTTGCGGCAGTAGAGATACCAGCTGCCGTTCCTCATGAAGAGAAAGAGCGGCTCGACAAGACGAGTGCTTTTCTCCTCGCGGGCGGGCTTGTAATCGATTGAGACGACGCGTTTCTCAAGGATCGCCTTGTGGAGGAGGTCGAAGACCTTCACATCCTCTTTCCCAGACTCTGGCTTCCCCTCGAAACGGAAATGGACTGCACGCTCCCAATCCTTCCAGTTAGTCGTGCCGGTGAGTATCCCGAAGGTGTGATTAAAACTATCGATCATCATCCTGCCGATCCCCGTCTCCTTATAGGGCTCGAGGCACTGGCGCAGGAAATGGAGGGTAAGAACGTGCTGATCCTCGACGCGGATGATGGGGAAGTGGGAAAGCTCACGTTTTAGCCTGTAACCACCTTTGGCGTGATCGAAGACGATGTCATTGTCCTCCAAGGCTCCAGCGCCGGCTGCCTCATCCCCGATACCGGTCATCAATCCGCGGATGCTGTCGAGGTCACGCTCGATGGTCTTGGTACTACAGCCACAAAGTTCAGCCAGAGCCTCCTTGTCGGGATAGCGCTTGTTCTGAAGCTCAGAAAAGATCACAAAGATACGATAAATGTGATCGCGGGAGGTATTGCCCTTGATGACCCCATTGGCAGGCTTCTTGGCTACTTTCGATGGTTTAGTGGGATCAGCTACGGCTTTACGCGGTTTCCGAGAGGGCATACCTCATCACCTATCCGTTTACAGAATCACCGGCAAGGAAAGGAAAAGGGCGGCATGTACTATGCACAATGTCCTCCGCCCTATTGGACTCAGACGAAAAGGAATGAATTGAATGCAGTGATGGGATGATTACCTTCCCTTCCATGCCAAAGAAACGAGACGGCGTTATGACGATCAGAATCTCCTTAGAGGATAAGGAGCAGCTTCTCAAGATTGCTGAGATCGCTGATATGACCCTCAGCGATGTAGTGGTCAGGGCAACTAGGGACTACGTTCAGGCAAACCCGCTGAAGGGTAAGAAGCCGAAGATCTAAAAGTTTGCTCCCAGCAGGGGGGGAGCTACTTCTGCAGGCGGTAATGACCTTTGCCGACCTTCTTGATCCCCTTGTTCTTCTTGCCCGTGGTGCCAAACCAGACATGAAGGTTGGTTCCCTTCACACGGAGCTTCTCAGCGAGATCAGCAACTTTCACACCGGCATCACCAGCGGCTTCAAGGGCGGAGAGGACTTTGGTTCCCAGATTACCACGGGAGGCGCGTTTCGCGGGCTTCTTGGCCGTCTTGGTGGCTTTAGTCGAGCGACGACCCACCTTTCCCTTGGTCGCCCGAACGGTCTTACCCGAGATGATGCTGGCCATATGGGACTCGATGCGCTCGATCTCTTTCACAAGAGATTCCTTCTGATCCACAAGAGAGGAAAGCTGATTGAGAGCAGAGGATGTCAGAGATAAGAGGATATTCATGAGGTCAGAGTGCTTTAGGTAATACGTTAAGGGCAAACCATTTCAGTATAAGTCAGGCGCATAGACAGGATGTGTCCACCTGCTGAATATATATTTTTGTTAATCATGCAAGTTGCTCCCAATCGGGAGCACCAAAATTGATAGAGCGGTCAGAATTGTCGGCGTGGAGGAAAGAAGTCCCTTCCATTGCTGTCATCGTCTGAAGGCTTTTCCACCGTTTTACCAAAGCGGGAAAAGCCTCGGGGTGTCGTTTGCTGACGCCCCATGAAAGCACGCAACATCATCGGGCCAAAAGTCAGTTGGCATCGCAACCGTCTCGGGTGGTCGCAGGACATGCTCGCGGCGAAACTCCAAATCCTCGGCATGGAGAAGATCAGCCGAGCCAAGGTCTCCAAGATCGAGGCGCAGATCATCTGGGTCTCCGACGGTGATCTCTACTACCTCGCGGAAGTCCTGAATATCTGTGTCGACGATCTCTACCCCGAGAGTCTCCGCAATCCGAGGATGCTCGCAAACAATATGCAGGAACTAAAGGAACGCCGATCTACAAAAAAATGACGATTTTGAAAAGTTGCTCCCGATCGGGAGCACCAGGCTCATTTTTATCCTCTATGGTGCGCCCCCTATGCACCACTTCATCCTCGCACAATCAAGCTCACTCGACGGCGCACTCTCCCAAGGTCTTGGGATCATTGCGAAGTTCCTCTACATCATCGCGGTCATCGTCATCGCCCATGGCGGATGGCAGGTACGCAGCGGTAACGCCGACATGGGAAAGATGTCGATCGTCGGAGGTCTCCTCCTAGGTCTCTCGGTCCTGATTGCTCAGGCGCTCTTCAGTGCTGGTGGGATGCCGACCATCAGCGTGGGCCAATGAGTAGGAACGTGATCCCCACCCATGCGGGTGATGACAGCGACGGGAAGATCTGGGGCATCGAGGGGATCAATATCCTCTTCTTGCTCGCGAGCGGCATGATCGGGCTCGGTCTGGCCCTCATGCTCTCGCATAAGCATGACCCGGCGACCTGTGTGGTGATCGGGGCACTCCCGTTTGCAGTGACAGCGCTCTACATCTTCGGCCTGCGCCAGGGAAAGCCGAAGTCCTTCGACACCGACCTGCTGGAAACCCTCCTCTGCGGGAACGGGTGGATGGCTCCGGGCAAGCAACCCCATAACCCGCTCCATCATGCAGGCTCCTAACGGCTGGATCTCGGAGGGGCTCTTGATCTGGAACGAGCTGGATCGGAGGGGAGCCGTTTCCAAGGGGTATGTAATCGACGCCCCCGACCTGAGGCACGCTAGCGATCATACGCTCGATGACTTCTATGAGTCGGTTCGGCAATTCCTGCACTCTCTGGATGAATCGACCCGCTGTCAGATCCGTTGGTCAGTCGATTCCGATTACCGCGAGGAACTCCTAGCCTACAAGGAAATGACCGATACGCGATGTGATCCCGCATCATGGGCGGCGATCACTCGCAACGAACGCTTCAATCGCTACTGGAAGGCGATGCAGACCGGGGGACTCCGCCGGGAAAAGCTCCTGCTCTTCTTATCCAAGAAGATCGATGCCGATCCTCCCTCCTCCCCATCGAGGAAGGGACTGGAGGAGCATTACAAGCGGATCCTTGCCCAATACAACGAGGCCTTCACCCAGCATGGGAGGGTGATTGCCTCGCTCTTCGAGGGGCATGGATGCCGGGTGACGGCCATGGGGACTGAGGATCTCTATCGGCACTACGCGACATTCTTCAACCCCTCCTACCTGCGTCGGGATGGCTATGATCCGATCGGGCAATTCCGTGAGGAGGAAACCATCCATCAGAACTGCTGGCACCAAGGGGTGCAGGGAGGGAAGAGCTTCGGGTTCTACTCGGACGGCTTCTACCACAACCTCGTGATCCTCAAGCGGCGTCCGCAGAGAACAAGGCGGGGGATCTTCTGGGCGCTGACCTCGCTTCCCTTCCTGGACTACGCGATCACGGTCAATCTCTACCCCCAGAATATCCGCCGGGAGATCGATAAGGCGGAAAAGTCCCTCGAACGGGTTCGAGGTGACTATGCAGCGGAGGGAAAGCATTCGCTCCTGACTGCCAAGGTGGTGAAGGAGGAGCGCATCCGCAATCTGGCCCAGGGAGATACGGTTCCCTTCCTCTATGACTACGTCGTCCATGTCTGGGACTCGACCGAGGAAGGGCTGGTGTCCAAGACCCGGCAAATCGAAACCGCCTTCGGGCAAATGGAAGATGCCCAGTGTTGGACGAGTAACCTTTCCTCGGCGGCGACCACCAAGAACATCTGGTATCAGACCTGGCCGGGATGGCTCTGGGGGAAATACACCCACCATGCTGATAGCGGCCTGGATGAATGGCTGGCTGACATGCTGCCGTTTTCCTCGACCTTCACGGGGCACCTAGAAGGAGCAGAGGCGCTCTACGATGGATCGAACAGGAATCTTGTCGGGGTGAGGAACTTCCTCTCAGGAACACCGCAGCTCGCGGTTCTGCTGGGAATGACTCGGGCGGGGAAGTCGGCCTTCATGTGCGATCTGCTGTCGCAGACCGATCCCTACTACGACTTCACGCTCATCGTGGAGGAGGGAGTCTCCTATGGGATCTGGACTCAGGCTCTGGGGAGCACCCCGATCGTCATCCAGCCCGACGGAGATCTCTGTCTCAACTACCTCGATACCCAGGGAGCACCGCTGACCAACCTCCAGATCACGACTGCAGCGGCACTGGTGGCCAAGATGGCGGGAAATCCCGCCGATGAGGATAGGCGTAATCTGAGGCTTGCTCAGATCACCCAATACATTGAGCAGCTCTACACAGACCGCTTCGAGGAGTGGATTGCCGAGGATGCCGGTCGGCTCGACATGGTGGCGAGGCACGCCATGGCCGTCCTGGAATACAAATCCCGTCACATGCCGCTCTCGGCGACCTTCCTGGAGGCTTGGACGGAACTGAAGCACACGGCGACTGAGGAGGAACGGCAGGAGTTACTCATCTCTCCAAAGCCCGAGGAGGTCTCCCGCTTCATTAAGTCCCATGACATGGAACGCCATGTCCGTAACACGGCTTTCGCCTTCTTCTGGCCAACGGACTACCCGACCCACGACATGCTCCAGCAGATGATGCTGGTGGCACCCTTTGCGGAGCATAACCGGGATGAAATCAACCATCTTGCAACCCTGCTGGCCCCGTGGAACGAGCAGAGGCTTCTCTGCGGCCACTCCACCTTGTCGATGACCGGAAGGGTGGCCCACTTCGACCTGACCTACATCCCCGAGTCGAACAAGCAGCTGAAGGAGCTGGCCGGATTCCTGATCGCCAACTACGGACGCCAGCACATCATCACTCTCCCCAGAGGAGCCCGGAAGCGGGTGATCTTCGAGGAAGTAGCGCGAACCTTGGATGTTCCGGGAGGAGAGCAACTGGTGAGCGAGTTCTACGCGCAGCTTTCCAAGTTCTCCACCTGGATCATCTCGATCGTCCAGCAGTACAGCCGGTTCCAGAACTCGGGGATCCGTCCCATCGTCTTCGGTAACGCCAAACAGTTCTTCTTCACCCGGATGAACGACCGGCGAGACATCGAGGATGTCGCCCGGGACATCGATCTCTCGGATGCAACCAAGGAGGCGGTCTCGCGCTATCCGCTGCCGGAGCATCTTCCCGATCATAACAAGTACGCCGCGCTCACTTACTACCACCTGGATGTCCAGCAGGCGCGGTGCGGGACGATCCATAACAGGGTCTCTCCCGAAATGCTCTTCTGCTCCTCCTCGACGGGGCAGGACTTCGACGAACGCAGCCGGAAGCTCCGGAGTCACGAAGACATCGTGGCCGGGATCCTCCGGGAAACCACCCAACACCCATGAAACGTCCCATCCTACTCCTCTGCATCCTTACAACCGGCTGTGCCGGGAGATCCCAGTTCCAAAAAGGTTATGAACGCGGTGCCGCCGACACCGTGAAGCGGCAGTACTGGATCGAACAATCCCTCCAGAAGCCGGGGAAGAACCCCGAGCGCCATCTCTCGGTCTACAAATTGACGGTCCCACCCGATCCAGACGCCAAGGTGAAGACGGTCCCTTATGAGATCGCTATCCCCATCGTGAACTGAGGCCATGAAGAAGTATCTTCCTCTTCTCTTTGTGATGATAGCGATCCCCGTGAAGGGGCAGTGGGTTGTCTCTGATCCCGTGGTGGAGCAGGCGACCATGGCGAAGAACGCCTTCGACCAATTGAAGTATGCCTGGGAGCAGACTCAATGGGCGCAGCAGCTATCAAGCCTCGCCCAGACGCTTGATACGGTGAAGAGCCAGCTGGAGGTGGCCCAGCAGGTGAAGCAGGCCATCGGAAACCCGGCGGCTATTTCCGGGGCGATCCAGAGCGGACTCTTTTCCTCGTATCTCAGGAACTCGGGGATCACTGACACGCTGAACGATCTCTCCAACATCACTCAACAAGGGGCCAAGCAGTCGGTGGCCATTCAGCAGATGTACCGGCCGATTGATCTGAATGCCTACAAGCGGATCGAGACGCCGTTCGAGGGAACGGCTTCCTTCCGGGATGAGGGAGATCCTCTCAAACAGTTCCGAGCGGTGGAGAACGCTTACTCCAACTTTCAGGATATGCTGAAGCAGGCGCAGTCGAAACGGAAGGAGCTCAATACCCAGATCGCTGCCCTGAACGACCAACTGAAGAATGCCCAGGATGATGCCGAGGTGCAGAAGCTCCAGGGATCACTCACGACGGCCCAGACATCGCTCAAGGATCTCGATGGGATCATGGATGGGGCAGAGCACCAAGTGAAGTTGCTCCACATGCTCAACGAGAACCGGGCGGCCACCGAGGCAATCGCAGCCGAGGAAATCAGCCGAGCCCGTAATCGTGAAAGTGCCAAAATGGGAGCGGATGCCGAGGCGTCGGCAGCGAAGTCGGGTTCCCAGAGCGACATGCCTCCCGGCTTTTGATCGATGATGCCGGCCCTTTCCAATCTGTTCGACTCGGCGGGGCAGATCCGCACCTACATGATGCCCTTTGCCTTTGTGCTCTGCATTCTCGGGATCGGGGAAATGGCCTGGAGGGCGGGTTCAGATACCAAGGCGATTCTCGGCGTCATTCTTAAGGTAACGATCATCGTGGCCCTGATCGCGGGCTACCCGACGATCATGAACAAGGGGATGCAGGCGTTTCAGGAGATGCGTCAAAAGTTCACGAACGCCCAGGATGCGAAGTTCATCCAGCTCCTGACCTCAAGGATTCAGAACCAACCGTCGGATTCCTGGACGGATCTTGGGAAGATCGTCCCGGCAGCCGTGGGATACTTCTTTCAGGGCATCGGGCGCTTCATGATGATTGTGCTGAACTTCTTTCAGCAGTTCGCCATTGCCGGACTGATCGCGGTGTCGCCCTTGCTACTGGGGTTCCTGTTTTTCTCGCCGACCCAGTCTTTCGGGATCCAGTTCGCGGTGACCTCCTTTACCGTGATGCTCTGGTATCTGGGGATCTGCCTCGTGGACATCGTGATCGTGGCGATCAGCGATATGCTCTTCGCCCCGATCACAGCCGGCGGGATCGTCCAGGTAGCGCAGAACGCGATCGTTGTTCAGAACTGGCTACTGTTCCCCTTCATCATGGCCTTCGCGTCGATCGTGACGCTTTTCTTCTACCTTTCGGTTCCCTTCGTGGCCGGGGCCATCATGAAGGGAGCCAGTGGCACGACATCGGCCCTGACTGCCGGGATCACCAACACGCTACAGGCGGCGGCATTTGTAGTCGGAGCTGGGGCGACTGTTGCCGGGGCTGCTGCCACCTTCGGAGGATCAGCGGCGGCACAAGCAGCAGTAGCTGGCGGAAAGGGCGCCGCAGGGGCAGCCAGTGCAGCGAGTTCCTCCACACGTATTAGTACTGACTTGGCAGGGAGTTCTGCCGGAAGCGGTGGGGGAGCGAGTGCTGGAGGATCCATTCCTCCACCCCCGGATGAAGGCGGGGGCTCGATCTTCAATCCCGAGAACCCCGCCATGGTCGCCCAGCAGACATCTCCCGAGTCCTTCACCGTGACCGATCACTCCAAGGGAACGGTTTCCCGTCACCGCGGGAGTCTTGCCACCCCTCATGCGGCACAAGCCGCATTCAATTCCCACGCCTCGAAGGCAAAACCTTCATCATCCGAACCAGACAACACCAACCCATGAAACTCACAGCCATCACCGCTATCACCAACAACATCGTCGCCGCCAGATTCTGGATGGTGATAGCCCTCATCTGCGCCGTCCTAGCGGTGGGATCTCCCTACCTGACCATCAAGGCAATGAAGCAGAAGGAGAAGGTCGTCATCCTCGATCAGGGAGGCACCCTGATCTATTCGCCCTTGCTTGGTTTTGAAGAGGCGGCTGGGCTTCAGGCATATCATGTGCGCCTTGCCTGTCTGGCCCTCCTGCAGCGCAATCCAATCGGGCCTGATCTTCCCGATCTGCTGAAGCGGATGTATCTTGAGGAGCCTGCCCGCAAGAAGGCAGCGGCTCTCTACAAGGCTCAGAATCCTGAGTTCAAAGAGAAGGAGATCCACCAGAAGGTGGAGGTCTCCAAGCTCGACATCCTCGATACGCGGAAGATGAAGGACGGGGCGGGGGTGTCCTATGAGGCGGTCGATGTCGAGGCCGAGGGGAACCTCGTCCGTACCGGAACGCTCAACAAAATCGAGTTCCGTGAGGTGGCGAAGTTCAAGATCACCTTCTTCTTTGTCCGTAATCCCGACCTCATGGGAAATGGGCGTCTCCCCCTTGTGGTTCAGGACTTCAAGTACGAGGAACACCCGCTTTAGAGAGCATTTGCGGTGAATAAATGGGTTATTTGCCGCAAAACTACGGAGATTCTTGATCTGCGGAGATTATTGGGTCATATTCTCCGCAAAGATACGGCGAATACCCTATGGCCTATATCCATCAACAGAAAGATTGGCCCCGTTTCCGATGGAACGAGGGCAGGTTGTTGCCTCTATTGGCCAAAGTCCGCCATCAGCAGGGGCGCCTCCTTGGGCAAATGGAGGGGCTAGGGTTTCATCTTAGAGGTGAGGCCAATCTTGAAAGTCTGACCAGCGAGGTGATCGGTTCCAGCGCCATCGAGGGTGAAAAACTCAATGCGGAGGAGGTGCGCTCATCGATCGCTAGACGCCTGGGGATAGCCCAGGCGGGAACGACTCCGGCTAGCCGACATGTCGAGGGAGTCGTTGAGATGATGCTCGATGCCACCCGGAAATTCGACGAGGCGCTTACGTCGGAGAGACTTTTATCATGGCATGCAGCACTGTTTCCGACCGGGCGTAGCGGCATGCAGCGCATCACCGTGGGTGCATGGCGCACCGAAGATGCAGGACCCATGCAGGTGGTCTCCGGAGCAATGGGGCGTGAGAGGGTGCATTTCGAAGCACCCGAGGCTCATCTCATTGATGCCGAGATTACCCGTTTCCTGGAATGGTTCGAGGGAGCGGAAGCAATCGATCCCGTCCTCAAGGCCGGCATCGCCCATTTCTGGTTCGTGACGATCCACCCATTTGAAGATGGCAACGGGCGCATCGCCCGAGCCATCGCCGATATGGCGCTGGCCAGAGCAGATGGGGTGGCTGATCGCTTCTACAGCATGTCCTCTCAGATCGAGAGGGAGCGAAAGCAGTACTACGATTCTCTGGAGAGCAGCCAACGCGGCGGAGTCGACATCACCCTGTGGTTGGAGTGGTTCCTTGGCTGCCTAGAACGAGCCTTGGAACAGGCCCACGAAAATCTCGGCTCGATCCTGCGTAAAGCCAGGATCTGGGAGCGTATCAACCAGGATGGGCCAGTAAATGAGCGCCAACATGCGGTGATCAACCGTCTGCTCGACGGGTTCGAGGGGAAACTCTCCACTTCAAAGTATGCCAAGCTGGCCAAGTGCTCGCCGGACACAGCACTACGCGACATCAACGAGTTGATTGCCCGCAAGATCCTTATCCGTGAGTCCGGCGGAGGAAGAAGCACCGGCTACAGTTTTACGGATCCTCTGGTAAAGGATCGCAACGAGTCGTAGTTCGCTAGGAATGACTGTCGGGGCGATGAAAATCACCCCTGAAGAAATCATAAAGTTGCTCCCAACCGGGAGCACCAGGGATCTTTTTTTCTGAAAGGCTCGGGGGCATGAAGCTCCCATTCCTCGCCTCGATCATCCTCGCAGGCTCTCTCGCACACGCCGGATCCATCGTCCAGAAGCCCCTCGACGAGTTCATTATCTACGACATTCCGGTGGCCTCGAAAACGGGAACCACGACGGTTATGTTCCCCTCGGAAATCTCCGGGCTCTTCGCCAAGTCGGTGGCGGTGCAGGACCAAGAGAACGCCGGGTTCCTGATCTCGTTCACGCCGGGGAACTTCTACTTCACTATCCGTGCGCTCAAGAAGGATGCCGAGGATCACCTGACGGTGATCTTCAACCGGAAGGCGTATGTGCTCCACATGACAGCCTCGGAGCATCCTTTCTACAACGTGACCTTCTATCAGGAGGAGCGCAGCGGGAAGGAGGGGCGGATCAATGTGGTGCCGGAACGGCTCCTTTCACTCATGGACAAGGCGAAGGCCTATCCACTGCTGCTCAAGGCCGAACCCGATGCCTTGGCTGGGGTGGTCCATTCCTCTCCTGCGATCACCAATTACTACAAGGACTTCAGCGTCCGTATCCTGGATGTCTGGAGGTTCGAGGAGGAGGACACGCTCATCTTCCGTCTGGAACTCATCAATCAGACAGATCAGGCGATCTACTACAAGCCGCAGGATCTGGCGATACGGCTTGATGAACGGATCTACACGGAGTCTCTTGCCGATGCCTCCGGGGTGATGCCGCCGAAATCGGTGACTCCAGCATTCTTTGCAATCACAGGGAATGGTCAGGGTGGACGCAATCACCTTGCCCCCGACAACAAGTGGAACGTGCTCGTGGTGAGGGCTGATTCACGCAAGGCGGCAACGACTGGTAGCGGCGCCTCCAACAAGAACGTCGTCCGATGAACCTCCGCGATTTCAAAACGGAGCTACTCAACAAGCCGACTGGGCGGCTGATCCTCTTCCTCTTTGCTGGGGGAGTGATCCTGGCTTTCGTTCTGCTCCATCGGGGTGGAGATAAATCCTCGAAGATCACACCGGCAGTGCCAGTCCAGGCAACTGCAGCCAAGAGCTATACGATTGATGAGGGGATTCCCGACATCAAACCGATGAGGCCAACTCCGACACCCACGCCTCTTCCAATCATGTCGGAGGGAAGACCGGTGGCGGTAAAGACTCCGCCTCCAATCCCTCAGGCGATCTTCGCTATGAAGGAGAACTCTCTCAGTGAGAACTATCTCCCCTATGGACGGCTCCTGAAGTGCGAGCTCGTGAACACGGTGGAGTCGATCAACTTAGAGACCCCGATCATCGGACTCATTACCGAGGATGTCTGGAGGGATGGGCGGTTAATCATTCCGGCTGGAACAGAGGTTCATGGAGCGGCCAAGAGCAGTGCTGCCCGTGATCGGATTGGCTCGGATCATGAATGGATCCTTGTTTTCCAGAACGGGAAGCAGCTTCCACTTGCTGGCACGGTGCTCGACAACGCTCCCGATGAGAAGGAGCCGGGTCGGTGGAAGGAGAGTGATGGGTCGGCTGGACTGAAAGGCTACAAGATCGCTGCCGACCAGTATGCTGAGGCCAAGGCGATCTTGGCCTCGATGGTCTCATCCGGGGCAGGGGCTTTTCCGGGAGTAACCAACATCATTTCTCCCCTGACGGGTGGAGCAACCCAACTCCAGGGAGGAGGAATGACTCAGGCCCTCTCTGCCGGGATCCAAGCAGGTGGGCAGCTCTATGCCCAGCGGCTCTTGGAAGGACTGCAGAAGAACCCCTACTACGTCCGCGTTCCGGCCGGGACGCTCTTCTACCTCTACGTCACCCAGACAGTCGACCTGAATAAGGCTGCTCGGGGACTCGCTTCCACTTCCAACCCATCTGCCAAATGAAACACCTGATCTCCGTTCTCCTCCTGGGCCTTCTCTCGGGATGTGCCTCTCACAAGACCGTCAAACCTGAGGCCTATCCGGCTGTTGCTGGAACAAGTGTTCCAGAGAGCACCCTCGGGCGTGTTCGTACTCCCGAAGTGGTGAAGAGCTATCCGACGGGGCGCTACACCGATCCCGACTTCCCGGACGATATGCACGAGCGGCACACGCTCTATCGGAAGGAGCAATCGGCGTATTGGAATTACCGGCCATGTGGCCCTTACGCCTATCCGCTCGTGGTGTCGGATCCGACTCCCTCCTACTACGTCAAAACGGACGGGGATCAGCGTAATGCCCAGCAAAAGGCTTATGCCGCTGCTCTTGAGGAACAGAACGCTGCAATGAAGAAGCGGATCGAGTCGCTTCAACAGGAGGCAGGGAAGGTGCCCGCCTTGCAGCAGCAGGTTGATCAACTCAAGCAACAGCTCGATACGGAGCCTCTGGCAACACCTACCCCGAAGAGACAGGAGCCAGGGGATGACAAACCGACTGGGTTTACAGAGCAAGACCCTCAATGGGATCTGATCTCTGAAATGAAGCTCAACGATGAGTTGAGCGGTGAACTCGCCACCCTAGAGGGGCGGCGGCGTCTCGTCCTAATGGACACCTTCTTTCTCAACACCATCACACCATGACCAAACCCACCACTGTCGCCGTCACTCTCGATCCCGAAAGCTACGCCATTTTCAAGGAGGCCATGACTCTTGCCGAAAGTGCCGGAGCCAAGGTCACGGTCGGTCATCTGGTTCAGCACCATCTTCATGACGAAATCCGGAGGCAGAACCCTCGGAAGATCGCCCAGCGTTTTCTCAAGTCGGTTGTACGGCAGATCAAGATTTCCCCGAGTGGGGAAACGGTCGGACGGAAGGCCTGAGGAAAACCGTCAACCCTGCGCGGCTACGGAAACCAAAACGCCGTGCGCCAAAACTAGATAAGAATGGCTATCACATCACCGAAACAGAAAGAGGAACTCGCCCAGCAGTTCAAAATTAACCCCGAGATCAACGCGAAGCTCGAGGCCTTTATGAGGTCCGAACCCGGACTCGTGGACTTCGTGAAGCAGATCCCGAGGGAACAACTGGAGAGGAAATTTCTCCTGCGCAAAATGCAGGATCAGCAACAGAAAGAGGGCTACACCGCCAAGGTGAAGGCCTGGCTGGAAAAGCCGGAGCAGGCAGAAGTGCTCAAAGCGATCCGCACCATGATCAGCCCGGTCATGAAGCCTGACCGCCAAGAGCAGCTCATCGTCAACCAAGCCAAGAACTTCATCAAAAACACAGGAGTGAAGCTCAGCTGATTAAGGAGAGCCCCTGTCCATAAACGGGCAGGGGCTCTTTCCTTTTGAAGGTTCCTATGTCCATGTCCCTTAACACCCTTACTCCCGAAGAAATCCAAGAGCGGGGCCGGTCGTCTAGCTTGAGGGAGGCTCTTCGTCTTTTAAGCGAAATCAGACCTCCGACCGGACACCCTCCTGACGTCCATCCTAAGGCGGAGTTCATCAACACCAATACAGCTGCGGCGTGGCTGGGGATCTCCCGCAGATCTATGCAGCGATACGTTCAGAGCGGACTGCTGCCGAGCTACAAGCTTGGGAAGCAGCGGCTATTTCGCCGGCGCGAGATTCTTGACGCTCTTGGTGCGAGTCGAAAGGCGTCTAGGGGGGAGATTCTGAGGTGAATGAGGCAACACTACATGAATTGAGATGGAACCAATCGCATCGATGTGCTAAAAAAAAGTAATGAAAGCTTTCCCACGCGCACCTATTCAGGAGGCGCTCCTTGATCTGCAGGTGCAACTACCAGAGGGAAGTGTGGACGAGGTTCTCATCTCTTTTCAAGACGGCATAGAAGAGAGATTTCCTACCAAAAAGGACATAAAAAGAATTACGCAAAACTTTGAGCTGTCACCTCAAAACGGTATTCAGACATTTTCAACGCCAGTGATTTGTCAGGGATACCAATATATCTCGGATTCAAATCAAAAGATTGTTCAGGCAAGGAGTGATGGTTTCACATTTAATAAACTTCGACCGTATTCTGATTGGAAAACCTTTTCTGAGGAAGCGCACGAACTCTGGAAAAAATACGTTGAAGTGGTAAAACCTATTTCGATTAACAGAATCGGGCTTCGTTATATTAATAGAATTGAGATACCTATTCCATTCTCAGACTTCAGAGAATACTGCCTATTATTTCCTGATTTTCCTCAAGAGATTCCTCAAAAGCTATCCGAGTTTTTTATGAGGTTTGTAACCCCCTCTCCGGGAGAGCACAATATTTCAACAGTTGTAAACTTAACTTTTGAGCCAGTGACTAATGATAGTCTTATGCTTCCTTTAATTTTTGATATAGATACTTTTTCTTTGACTGGGAAATTAGACCCAAAAGATTCATTGACATGGACTATTGTTGATGAGCTCCGTGAGATTAAAAACCAGATTTTCGATTCATCTCTCACTGAAAAGTGCAAAAAACTTTTTCTATGATCGTAGATTTACCTCCAAGAGTTCCTAAAGTGGAATTATCAACTGATTCTATACGCACATACGAACTTCCTTTCTCTACAGTTCGTAGTGGAAGTTGCGCCAGTGGCGCTGGGGCAGAGGTCGTTTATAATCAACAGGTGAGGGTGCTCCGAGGTTACAATGTTGTTGTATCCTATCGACATCCTATAAACGAAGAATTTGAGAGTCTGGTGAGGCAATGGAAAAGGGATACTCTTTTCGAATCTTCACCTTACCGGATGGCGATGCACCCTGCTTATCGTCGGATAATTGGAATGGGGGAAAAAGCGATCCCTTTAATTTTAGCTAAACTTATAGAAAAGCCAGATTTCTGGTTTGAAGCTCTCAATTCAATTACTGGGGTGCAAGCTGTTCCCCGGGTTCATGCGGGAAATATAAACGAAATGGCAAAAGATTGGATTGCTTGGGGGCGTCGTCATAACTATGTCGCCTGAAGAATTATCATTTGCCTACGATTCTATTACTTACAATTTCCCAAATCTTCAATTTGGGAAGTTTCAAGTAACAAGCCCTTGTACTGAAGAGTACAATTGCATTGCTTGGGCTGCTAATGACTCTAGTAATTGGTGGTGGCCTGGTGGTAAATATTGGCCCGGCAGTGAGACTTCACTTCCCACAATAAAATCCTTCACTCAAGCATTTGCTGGTTTAGGATATATTGAATGCGACACTGATGATCTTGAAGCAGGCTATGAAAAAATAGCCCTTTATATTGATGTCCATTCGGTTGTTACACACGCATCAAGACAATTAAAAAACGGCAGATGGACCAGCAAGCTTGGTCGATCTTGGGATATAACACACGAATTAGATGGGGTGTGCGGCCCAGATTATGGTGTTGTGGGGAAAATACTAAAAAGGCCTATCTAGATTCACTAGCGTCCGGTTATAAGTCCAACAGCATCAACTGGTTATTTTCTTGAGGCATATCAGGTTTACAGTCGGTTTCCGTAAGTAGTTCATGGATAGGCGTTTTCTCAAAGGGATGAATGCTCAAAAGCTGGAAAGTTCTGTGGAGTCTGCCGGGGAGTTGGAGTTGTTTGTGAAGGATGGCCACCATGAGGTAAACGGCCACCGCGATCCAGATTTGGGACTTCACTGCATTGGGGCTGGTACCGAAGTAGTGTTTGATACGGAGGTGGCCCTTGATCCATTTGAAGAAGAGTTCGATCTGCCAACGGCTCTTGTAGAGCTTGGCCACGGTGAGAGCTGGGGTCTCCAAGTTGTTGGTAAGAAAGACAAGATGCTTGGCTGTCTCCTTGTCGAAGTAGCGCACCCTGCGCAGAGGATACGGGAAGTCGGCCGCTGCTTTGGGAAGCGATGGAGATCCAACCTGATCGCTG